>ERZ780150.144-NODE-144-length-75352-cov-26.225029_pt1 | contig 75352 bp, 64 predicted proteins | sample MGYA00511019_ERZ780150 | MGnify/ENA primary metagenome ERZ780150 (study PRJEB29588, sample SAMEA2151633) | human gut metagenome | biome: human gut; feature: human-associated habitat; material: faeces | place: Denmark | collected 2008/2010 ...
GCATCTCTGTGATTTTCAGCTTTTCTCTCCCGGCCAGGGCCACCGTATCCCGCAGGCGCAGCGTTCCGCTGTATAACCGTAGATAGACACGCCGCTGGCCGCAATCGGTGTACTCAACCTTGAAAACGCTGCCGCATAGGGCGGCGCCCCCCTGTTCCCCAATCGGTTGGAACAGCCCTGTCACCGCATCCATCAACGGTTGAATGCCAAGGCCATTTTTGGCGCTGCCATGATAGACTGGGAACAGGGAGGCGTCTTGAACCCGCTGCTGTTCCTCCCGCGCAAGTTTTTCCCGGCTGATTGGTTCTCCTGCGATATACTTTTCCAATAATTCATCGTTATTTTCGATGACCGCATCCCATGCTTCTATGTCGGTATTTTCCTCCAGGACTATTTCCGGGGACAGCGACACCGTCTGCTTGATGATAATATCGGCGGAGAGCTTATCCCGAACAGACTGAACCACGCTCTGCAAATCAACGCCAGCCTGGTCGATCTTGTTGATAAAGATAACGGTGGGAATGTTCATTTTCCGCAGGGCATGGAACAGAATACGGGTCTGGGCCTGCACGCCATCTTTAGCGGAGATCACCAAGATGGCCCCATCTAAAACAGCCAAAGAGCGGTACACCTCCGCCAAAAAATCCATGTGGCCGGGCGTATCCACAATGTTAACTTTACATCTGTGCCACTGGAAGGAAGTGACTGCCGCTTGAATGGTAATCCCACGCTGCCGCTCCAAAAACATGGTGTCCGTCCTCGTTGTCCCTTTTTCGACGCTCCCCGGTTCTGAAATGGCTCCGCTGGCATATAGCAGGCTCTCCGTCAAGGTCGTCTTTCCAGCGTCTACATGGGCAAGAATTCCAATATTGATTATTTTCATGTGATTGTCCTCCCTTTACAGCCCCAAAGGGCATAAAAATCCCCAGCAGTAAAATACTTTTACCACTGGGGATTATAAGTTGCGGACATACACATATACAGCATACACCTGTTTGTGATTGCTGTTTTTGGGGATATGTCAAAATTGATAAGGCAAAAGTATTCTTAAATTGGGTACAAAAAACTAAGCCCCTACAAAAGGAGCTATCATAATCCTTTGTTCCCACTATTTGATTATAGTTTTATTTAAGAATACCTTGCCGCATATTTTTTACTCCTTTTCTGGAATGAAGCTATTATATCACATCAGTTTTAGGAAAACAAGTATCTAAAAGAAATTTTTCTTCCCCTTATATGTAACAATCATACCGGCTTCCTAACGTTCAGAATGGTTTCTACTGTCTGCTGCGGTGTTTGGTTGGAATTGTCCAGCCAAAAGCCGATCCGTGGTGTTGTCTGCATAAATGTATCGTATAAGGTTTCAACCGTAAAGCCGGAATAGCCTGTTTTCTCCCTGTATCGTTCCCTTTCTTTTATTGTTTCCACATCTGGACAAAGAACGACAACCTCAACAGGGTATTTATGCAGATAATTTATCATTCGGTTTAATTCATCACCGTAGTAGTTATCTTGGATCACTACAGAAAAGCCGTTGTCAAAGTATGACCTTGCCGCATCAGCAGTCAATTTGTATCGAAGGTACAGCTGGCGGACTGCTTCCGCTGATGGGGTAGCTGACATATTTTCTCTGCCTGAAATAATCATTTTTCGGAACACATCACCACGAAGATGGACGCATTTTTCTATTGATTTTGCCAGTAAATCGGAAACTGTAGATTTTCCAGAAGCCATTAAGCCTGTAATGAGATAAATTTTTTGTTTCATTTCACTTCCTCCGGCACAAAAAATATGTACATGTAACTAATTCAACACATTTATAATTTGAATAGGGACATTATAGCATTTACTAAATACAAATTCAATGTATACGGAAAGAAAGATATAAGGAGTGGGAGGGATTCCGCCGTAGTCGGCATTGTAGGAAAATCCAAAAGTTTAGATTTTCCCACAATGCTTATCTTTTGGTCTTTGGTTCGGAATAGTGTAGTGCTGGCGGTCTATCTCTTGTTTTCGGTTGCTTGCTTCCTTACCGTACATGAGCATTATGTCGAGGATTGTAACGGGAGACGGTATTGATATTACGAGCAGCCAGGACGTAGAGGTAAAAAATTGCTTTATCCGTTCCACAGACGACAGTATCTGCATCAAATCCCAAAGATTGTTTGAAGATCCGTCAACGGTACGTGACGTAACAAAAGTGCGTGTTCACAATAACGTGATCTGGAATGCAGAACCCGGTAATGCCATAGAGCTTGGTTATGCCCTCCAGAGCGAAATCCACGACCTAGTATTTGAGGATTGTGATATTATACACTGCCAGTATGAAGGAAACATGGGTGGTGCGGCGATTTCCATCCATCAGGCAGATGGCGGCCATGTTCATGATATACATTATAAAAATATCAGAGTAGAGCAGGCAGAACAGAAACTGTTCGATATTAAGGTTCTGCTTTGCAGATATACGGAACAGCTTGCCAAAGGAGAGATTAATGATATCTATTTTGATAATATCCAGGTGCTGAACGGAGATATCCCGGTCTCCATGATCCGGGGGTATCAGACACCGACAGAAGAAGTACGTGTCCATGATGTCCATTTTGATAACATTACTTTTATGGGGAATAAGTGTGAAACCTGGCAGGATATGCGGCTTATTACAGAACTGGCAAATGACATTTATGTCAATGGTGCCAGAATATGCAGACAGATGAAATTCTGAGAATATCACCATATAGAGATGGTTTTATTACTTGCAGCAAGGAGGGTATTTGTGGAACAAAGCAGCATGCTTTTCCAAAAAGACGGAAAAAATTATTTACAGCTGGACTGTGAAAATGCAAAAGAGCTTTCTATGAAATGATATGTACCCGGTTTTCTGGACACCGGTTCAAAATTGAATAATTAAGCTTCCATCATGGATGCTTCCCTGAATTTAGAGGGAGGCATCCATTTTGTTTTCGTTTGGATCCTGCTGTTATTGTAATAGTCGATATAATCAGCAATAGCTTTGGAGAATACTTCAAAGGAAGGATAATCTTTCTCAAAACCATAGAACATTTCATTTTTCAATATGGTCTGCATTCAGCTTCATGAATCGGCTGCGCATGACCTCCGCAGGCTTGTCGTCCCCTGCCACCCGCAGCAGCTTGCGTTTGGTGGAACAGGTGTCCACAAGCAAGTCCACGATCTGGTAGATGGTGTCCTCATCGTCCGGGCAGAGCCGGAGTAGAAGGTCAACCTCCAAAGACTGAGAAAAATATTCTTCCAGCCGTGTGCGCTCATCCGGTTCGTCCTCCGCATCGGAAGAGAAAGGATCAGGTTCACTCCCCTCGGTTTTATTCCACTCAGTCTTATTTCCTCGTGATTTTGCCGTTTCCTGCTGCGCTGAATCCGCGGCACCGGAACCGTTCTTTTCACGATTCCGGAAACGTGGGTCTGTAAAGTTTTTGACGTAAATCAGATTGGGTTTTCCCAGCCCGCGCCGTTTGCGCTCAATCAGACCAAACTTTTCCAATTCCCGGAACAGTTTGGTTGCCTTGTTGTCTGCGCAGCCCAGTGCATCCATCACTTCCTGCACAGGAAAAATGATATACACTCTCCCCTGCTCATCCAGCCATCCGTTTTTCACCGACAGCCCCATGCGGTCCAGCAGGATGCCGTACAGCGTTTTGGCATCGTTGGACAGGTCCTTGAATTTTATGTCCCGGAATAAAATTTTGGGCACCCGGAAATACGAGAACATCTCGCCCGACTGCCCATAGAAATAGTCAAACATCCTGATTTCCTCGCTTGTTCTGCCTTGTCACATCCTTGACACCTCCGTTCGTAGTATGATGAAATATGTATGATTATCGTTATTTTTCTTTACAAAGATGGCCTACCATGCTACAATAGCCGCATCTACGGCCACCGGACAACAGGAAAGGAGTATCTCATGGCCAAAACTGCTGACACCATTGCCATCTATTCCCGCAAGTCCCGCTATACCGGCAAGGGCGAAAGTATCGGAAATCAGATCGACCTCTGCCGCGAATATATCCGCACCCACTACGGCGATGCTGCCGCGGAACATGCCGTTGTCTTTGAGGACGAGGGCTTTTCCGGCGGCAACCTGAACCGCCCGGACTTCAAAAAGATGATGACCGCTGCCAAAGAGCGGAAGATCCGTGCCATCGTGGTCTATCGTCTGGACCGCATCAGCCGCAACATCAGTGATTTTTCCAGCCTGATTGAAGAGCTTGGACGGCTGGGCATCGACTTTGTGTCCATCCGGGAAAGCTTTGATGCCTCCAGCCCCATGGGACGCGCCATGATGTACATCGCATCGGTGTTCAGTCAACTGGAGCGGGAGACCATTGCAGAGCGCATCCGGGATAACATGCACGAATTGGCAAAGACCGGGCGCTGGCTGGGCGGTACCACCCCCACGGGCTATGCTTCCGAGAGCGTCAAGAGCATCACGGTGGACGGCAAGACCAAAAAGGCCTGTAAGCTCAAGCTGCTGCCGGACGAAGCAGAGATCATCTACAAAATCTTCGACCTCTACGAGCAGTACGATTCCCTGACCATGACCGAGACCGAGCTGCTGCGGCAGGGCATCAAAACAAAAACCGGGCGTTCGTTCACCCGGTTTTCCATCAAGTCGATTTTGCAGAATCCTGTCTACCTGATTGCAGACAAGGACGCCTATCAGTATTTTGTGGACAACGAAGCAGAGTTGTTCTCCTCGGAGTCCGGAAAAAAGGCAAGCCCTCCTTCATAAATTACAGTAACCGTTTATGATACTATGGGGAGGGGTCGGCATGTTTTTATCTCTTCTGCAATTTTTTGCCACAAAGTTTCTGGTTCTGGCGCTTCATCTGGAAAGCGGCAGCTTTCCGCGGCCCTTCTCTGCCCGGGAGGAAACCGAAGCCTTTTCCGCACTGCGTGCCGGTGACCCTGCCGCACGGGAAAAACTGATCCGGCACAATCTGCGTCTGGCGGCACACATCGTAAAAAAATACTACGCCCTGCCAGGCGATCAGGACGACCTTATTTCCATCGGCACCATCGGCCTGATGAAAGCAGTGGATACTTTCGACTCTGCCCGTCGGGCACGCTTTTCCACCTACGCCAGCCGGTGCATTGAAAATGAGATCCGGATGCAGTTTCGCCGGAACCGCAAAACCGGCGGGACCGTCTCGCTGCAGGAAGCGCTGGAATCAGATGGTGACTCTGCGCTGACGCTGGCCGATGTGCTGCAGGACAGCTTCTGCATGGAGGACACCTGCGAAACGCAGGACGATATCCGCCGGATGCGGCAGCTGCTGGACGGCCTGCCCGCCAGGGAGCGACAGATCATTCTGCTGCGGTATGGTCTTTCCGGCCAGCCGCCGCTGACCCAGCTGGAAACTGCAAAACTGCTGGACATCAGCCGCAGCTATGTTTCCCGTCTGGAAACTCATGCGCTGGAACTTCTGCGCCAGCGGTGGGATGTTCCGGGCACAAAAAAAGCGCAGAGGTGAACGGTGTGCTCGCCCCTGCGCCATACAGTCAGCTATCCAGAATTTTCAACTGCAGTTCGTCCAATTGTTCAAACGTATACAGTCGATTCAGCGCCTCCACCAGCTCCTTTTTGGAAAGACGCGGCGGCAGGCCCAGCGCGTTCAGAAGCTTTGCCTTGCGCTCGGCGCTGCCCGGCCTGCCGGAAAGCCCCCACTCGTAGAGGTCGGTATAGGTGATCTGCCGTCCTTCCGGGCGGGCCGCTGCGGCACCCGCCTCAGCGCCAAGGGCATCCCGCAGCGCCTGTAGAACAATAGCATCGTCCACGCCCTCGACCCCCAGCAGGCCCTCCTTGCCGGGCTGCTCTTTGCGCTTTTCCTTGCCGTGGATCGCGGGCACGTAAGCCTGCACCACATTCTTTTCTCCCACCAGATTGGTGATGTAGGTGCGGATGCGGAAGCCTGCTGCGTCCGAATCCGTGAGCAGGATCAGGCCGTTTTTCTGCGCCAGCGCTTTGAACAGCTGCTGGCGCTTTTTGTCGCTGTAAATGCCAAAGCCATCCGTCAGCAGGATCATGGCATCGGTCAGATGGGAGAGCCGGGCCGCATCGTACTTGCCCTCCACAATGAGCACCCGGCCTGTATGGATCATTTCGTTTTCCTTCATCGTCCGCTCCCCGCCATTGCCAACCGGCACAGCGCTGTTTCCAGCAGGATCTGGTCATCGGTAGGCTGGCTTTTCAGGCTCTGGTCCAGTTCCAGCAGCACCTGCATACAGTTTTCGATCTGGCCCAGCGTGTAATGCGAGGCTGTTTCGGCCGACCGCTTGAGCCGGTAATCACTGCCCTTATAGCCAAAATCCTTGAATACCGTGCTGTAATTTTTCCGTTTTGCTGCCCCCAGCTTGACCCGGTACAGATCCACATAGCTGCCGATCATGGCCGCTGTAATGGCAATGGGCTCCTGCTGCAGGCGCAGCAAAGTCTGCAGCTTTTTGCAGGCACCTGTGGCGTTTTTGGCCGTGATCATGCGGATCATCTCGAACACGTCTGCTTCCAGACTGACCGTGCCCATTTCCGCCACCATCGCTGCCGTGACCGTCTGATACCCGGACAATGCACAGAGCTTGTCCACCTCATTTTCCAAAAGGAACGGATCCTCGCCGCAGCGCTCCAGCAGCGCCGCCGCTGCGCCGTCCGGCAGGGTGGTTTTCTGCTCCTTTGCGCGGTCGATCATCATCATTTTCAGTTCAAAGGGCTTGGGCTTAGCCAATTCTTCGGTGTAGCCAAGCGCCTTGCACTGCGCGATCAGCTTCTGTGCGCGCTTGCCTGTTTTGAGCTTGCTGCGCTCCAGTTCAAACACGCTGCCCAGCACCACCACAGCATTTTCCAGACTGGAAAGGGTGCTGTTCAACTCTTCCAGATCCTTGTCACTGTAAGCTGCAGGGTCGATCTCCGGCAGCACCACCACACGCCGGGTACCAAAAAATGAGATGGTGCCCGCCGCCATGATGAGCTGTTCGATCTCCGGCGCAGCTCCATCCAGAACCGTGGCATCCTCGTCGCTGTCTGCGGTCAGGATGCGTGTGATGGCCGTGACCGCCTGCCGCACCAGATACCGCTCACTGGAATAAAAATAGTAAACCGGACACTCCTTGTCCGCCAACTGCCGGAGTTTTGTCTCGGTCGCCATGCAGGCACCTCCCTTCTCTTATGGTGTTGTTCTATTGTACCACACTCTGCCCGGATTGCAAAGCATCACTCCGTTTTCAGCCCGCCGTGCCGCCGCAGGCTGATGGATGCCGCCAGTTCTTTTCCGTTGTCCATCCAGTCATAGCTGCGCAGGGCCAGAACATTTTTATACTGCACAGTATCCGGCTTTGCAGGGGATGCCAGAAGCCACCGGGCCGAGACCGGCTGCGCCAGCTCCACCCTGCCGCTCAGGGTCACGAACTGCCGGTTGCCCACAGTCAGCCGCACAAGACAGCCATTCCGGGTGCGCAGCATTTCCACCAGAGCCGGTGTGCACCGCAGCTTTTGTGCTGTGTTCACCGCCATTTCTGCTGCCGGAAGTGTCCGCTCTGCTTCCAGTGTACAGGCCGTTTTAGGGTTTGTGCGCAGGTCTGCCACAAGCTCCACAGTCTGCACGCCCCGCCGGGCAAGCTGGTTTTCCACTGCGTTCTGGGCAGAAGCTCCGCCCCGGAACAGCACTACGGCGGTATCGTTCTGGGTGACGACCACTGCCGGCGCGTTGGCGCTGCCTACAAGGTCGATGTGCACCACATCCCGGCTGAGAGCATTGCCCAGCCCGATGGAAACAGCTGCCGCCAGCAGGATGCATGGCCCTGCCACCCGCAGCCGTACCCGCCAGTGGAACGCCAGCCAGCACAACAGGATCAGCACCAGACACACGATGGCTGCATAGGCCGTATCGAAGTAGATTCCCGCGCCCGGTTTTGCGGAGATCCAGACGGCCCAGCGGTCAAGCAGGCCGGTCAACGCCGCAGACGCTGCGGACAGTACACCATACAGCGGAGCAAGAGCGGGCACCAGACCGGCAAAGGCCGTGCCAAGGCCCAGCAGCATCATGGGCTGGATGAGCCACAGCACCGCCACACTGGATGCCACCGCATAAATGCTCACACTCAGCCCGCGCAGCACCAGCACCGGGAATGTGGCCACCGAAGCACAAAACGAGATGCAAATGCTTTCCGCAAGGCCCCAAAGACGTTCCGGCAGTTTGAAATACCCTGGGCGCTTCACCGGATTTTTCGCGTTTTTCCAGAACTGGCGGTACCACGCATCCCGGGCGCGGCGGATGCACACACCGCCTGCCACCGTGCCCACCACCGCCGCAAACGAAAGTTCAAAGCCGATATCGCACACTGCATAGCTGTTGCCTGCGGTCATAACGATACCTGCCACCGCCAGAGAGGTAAGGGTATCCGGCGGGCCGTACAGCCACACACCCAGTGCACCGACCCAGACCGCCACTGCGGCGCGGCATACCGAGGGTGTGAAGCCTGTCACGCCCATCAGCAAAAAGGCCAGCAGACTTCGGAATACCGCCCGGCGTCTGCGCCTGCGGTAGCTCTGCTCCCACTCGTAGGGCAGGAGTGTGCTGAGGATATCACCGCACAAAATGGACACATGCATTCCGCTTACCACCAGCACATGGGCAAGACCCGCGCCCCGGTAGGCGCTGCGCATGGCCGAAGACAGATAACTCCGGTCGCCGGTAGTCATGGCAGCCAGCACACCACCGGTCTTGCCGTCCATACGGCGGCGCAGCGACGCACTGAGCCTTTGCTGCAGGCGGTGGGTGCGGGCGCGGAAGCTGCCGCTTTCGCCCAGAACTGTAAGCTCCGGCCCGTCCTCGTCCATTTCCGCCTGCAGAGCGATGCCGTCCGCATACAGGCCGACCCGGCTTCCGGATGCCGGGTCCGACAGTATAAATCTTCCCTGCACCCTTTCCCCGGCTTTGCACTCCGGCAAAGCACTGCACTCCACCCGGAAGGATGCAGCGCTGCCGTTCACTTTCTCTACATGCAAAACAGCATCCACGATATCGGGATCGTAGGAATCCGCCGTGCTTTCCACCTCTGCGGTCAGCATCAGCGGACGGCCTGCATATTGCACCCGGATGCGCTCCAGCCGGTTTGCCGTGTGCAGCACCGATGCCATACCCACAGCAGCACCCAGCAGGATGCAGAGCGCTGCTTTGCGGGCAGCATCAAAGATGCACAGCACCAGACAAACGGCAACAAAAAATGCCGCAAACGGCACAAAAAGTTCCGTTTGCGGCAAAAAAACGCACACTAACTCCACACCCAGCATTCCAGCACAGAAAACGCAGAGCGGGCGTCGCATTGCAGCTTAGTGGAAGAACAGGGGCAGCGGCTCCAGGAAGATGATATCCTTGCGCTCAGCTGCATCGCCCTCGGCCAGAACAGCAGCCTGGCCCACAATGGTGCACTGGGTCTGCTCAGCCAGCGCGTCCAGAGCCTTGAGCGAACCGCCAGTGGAAATGACATCGTCCACCACCAGAACGCGCTTGCCGCTCATCTTGTCCAGCTCCTTGCGGTCGATGACCAGCTTCTGCTTGCCTGCGGTGGTGATGGACTGATCCTCCACCACCACGGGGTCGGTCATATACAGCTTTTCGCCCTTGCGTGCGCAGACGTAGGGCTTGCCGCTCTGGCGGCTCATCTCGTGTGCCAGAGGGATGCCCTTGGCCTCGGCGGTCAGCAGAATATCAAAATCCGGGCACTTCTTCAGCAGTTCAGCGGCAGCAGCCACGGTCAGCTCGGCATCACCCAGCATGATAAAAGCAGCAATGTCCATGTGGTCATTCACCTTGCAGATGGTCAGCTCACGGGTCAGGCCTGCAACGTGCAGAGTATAGGTCTCAGCCATAATTCAACGCTCCCTTTTTATTGGAATCAGACAGGCAGCTTTTCGCCGCCTAGAACATGGAAATGCAGATGTTTCACGGTCTGACCTGCGTCCTCGCCAACATTGGAGATGACACGGTAGCCGTTGTTCAGGCCCTGCTCCGCAGCCAGCTTTGCGATCACTGCAAAGATATGGCCCAGCAGTGCGCCGTCCTCTTCGGTCAGCGCAGCGGCAGAGACAATGTGCTTTTTGGGCACCACCAGAAAGTGCACCTTGGCCTGTGGGTTGATGTCATAAAACGCCACCACCTGCTCGTCCTCGTACAGCTTCTTGGAGGGGATTTTCCCCTCCGCGATCATACAGAACAGACAATCTTCCATGGGAAACAACTCCTTCCTGATATTTTATAAACGTCCCCGCCCTCTCAGGCCGCTTTGCGTCCAGCTCTCCCAAAGAGAGAGCCCTTGGCAAAACCATAAACTTTGGCAGCGCGTCAGCGCTGACGGAGAGGGCGAACCCGTTTTCTTATTCGCCCAGAGCCTTCTTGACGATGGCGCTGACAGCAGCCAGAGCTTCGTCGATCTTGGTCTCATCCTTCAGGCCGGCCATTGCAAAGTCCGGCTTGCCGCCGCCCTTGCCGCCAGCAATGGCAGCGATCTCCTTGACCAGAGCACCGGCCTTCAGGCCTTTTTCCTGTGCCTGTTTGGTCACAGTGACAGCCATGGTGATCTTATCCTCAGCCTTGCCCACCAGAACCGCCACAGCGGGCTTCACAGCCTTGTCGCGGATGGTATCGCACATGCCGCGCAGGGTGTCGCCGGTGGTGCCGGTGAAGTATGCAGAAGCGATCTTCACGCCGCCGATCTCTTCGGCATTGTCAAACAGGCTGGTCACCTTGGAAGCGGCGACCTGTGCCTTGATCTCTTCCAGCTCCTTGGCCAGAGCCTTGTTCTCAGCCATCACGGCCTCGGCACGGACGGGCAGAGCGGTCACGTTGTTGGCCTTCAGGGTGTTTGCCACGGTATGCAGCATAGCCTCCTGCAGGTTTGCACGGATCAGCAGGTTGCGGCCGGTGACAGCCTCGATGCGGCGGATGCCCGCAGCAACGGAGGCCTCGCTCACGATCTTGAAGCCGCCGATCTGGGCAGTGTTCTTCACGTGGGTGCCGCCGCAGAACTCGGTAGACCAACCCTCGATGTCCACAACACGCACGACCTTGCCGTACTTTTCGCCGAACAGAGCCATTGCACCCAGCTTCTTGGCTTCCTCAATGGGCATTTCCCGGACGGTGACGTTCATGGACTCGTAGATCTTGTCGTTCACGATCTTCTGCACGCGGGCCAGCTCCTCGGGAGTGACAGCGCTGAAGTGGGTAAAGTCGAAGTGAGTGATCTCTGCATCCTGATAGGAGCCTGCCTGATGCACGTGGTCGCCCAGCACTTCACGCAGCGCTGCCTGCAGCAGATGGGTGGCGGTGTGGTTGCGGGCAATGGCCATGCGGTATTCCTTATCCACCTGAGCGGTCAGGTGGTCGCCCACCTTCACGATGCCGCTCTCCAGCACGCAGGTGTGGACGTAGTAGCCCTTGGGGGTCTTCTTCACATCCAGCACGCGCAGGCTGCAGTCGGCGCTGTTCAGTATGCCGTGGTCCGCAGCCTGACCGCCCATCTCAGCGTAGAAGGGGGTCTTATCCAGAACCACCAGCACGCCGTCCTTTGCTTCCTCATCAGTAGCAATGGCGTCGGTCAGGGTCTCCTCGTCGCTCAGGGCGACCACGACACCGGTGTCGTTCAGGGTCTCGTAGCCGGTAAAGACGGTGGGCTCTGCATTCAGCGCACCGAACAGATCCTCGCTCCAGCCGGAGATGTTCTTCTTCAGGCGCTCCGCACGGGCACGCTCCTTCTGCTTGGTCATTTCGGCGTGGAAGCCTTCCTCGTCGATCTCAATGCCCTGCTCTGCAGCGATCTCCTTGGTCAGATCCAGCGGGAAGCCGAAGGTATCGTTCAGCTTGAACACATCCAGGCCCTTCAGCAGATGCTCATGTGCCTTTTCCAGACCATCGATCATGTTGTTCAGGATGTTCATGCCGGCATCAATGGTGCGGGCAAAGTTTGCCTCCTCGGTGCCGATGACCTTCTTGATATAAGCATCGTGCTCGCGCAGCTCGGGGTATGCGGTCTCGCTGGACTGGATGACAGTCTCCACCAGCTCCACCAGGAACGGGCGGGTGATGCCCAGCATACGGCCATGGCGGGCAGCACGGCGCAGCAGGCGGCGCAGCACATAGCCGCGGCCCTCGTTGGAAGGCAGGATGCCATCGGACACCATGAAGGTGCAGCTGCGGATGTGGTCGGTGATGACACGGATGGAGATATCGGTCTTGTCGTCCTCGCCGTAGGTCTTGTTGGCAATGTGCTCTACATGGTGCAGCACGCTCTGCACGGTGTCAACCTCGAACAGGTTGCCCACGTTCTGCATCACGCAGGCCAGACGCTCCAAGCCCATGCCGGTATCGATGTTGGGGCGTGCCAGACGCTCGTAGTGGCCCTTGCCGTCGGCGTCGAACTGGCTGAACACGAGGTTCCAGATCTCCATATAGCGGTCGCAGTCGCAGCCCACGCCGCAGGTCGGCTTGCCGCAGCCGTACTCGGGGCCGCGGTCAAAGTAGATCTCGGAGCAGGGGCCGCACGGGCCGGAGCCATGCTCCCAGAAGTTGTCTTCCTTGCCCAGACGCACCATGTGGTCGGGGGCGATGCCCACCTTCTTGGTCCAGATATCGTAAGCCTCGTCGTCCTCTTCGTACACAGAGATATGCAGGCGGTCCTTCGGAATGGCCATCCACTCGTCAGAAGTCAGGAACTCCCATGCCCAAGGAATGACCTCCTCCTTGAAGTAATCCTGGAAGGAGAAGTTGCCCAGCATCTCAAAGAAGGTGCCATGGCGGGCAGTGATGCCAACACGCTCGATATCCGGGGTGCGGATGCACTTCTGGCAGGTGGTCACGCGATGACGGGGCGGCTCCTCCTGTGCCAGGAACCACTTTTTCATGGGAGCCATGCCGCTGTTGATCAGCAGCAGGCTGGGGTCGTTCTTGGGTACCAGGGGGAAGCTGTCCAGACGCAGATGACCCTTGCTTTCAAAGAAGCTCAGGTACTTTTCGCGCAGTTCATTCAAACCGGTCCATTGCATAGATCTTTCTCTCCTCAATCGTCTTTGGCGCTTGTGCGCCGTTTTTATGCTGTTATGGCAGAGGGGCGGCACGGTAAAAAACAAAAAACAGCCCTCATCCCAAAAGGGACGAAGGCTGCTTGTGCATCAAACTCCGTGGTACCACCCAAATTGCAAAGGATAAAATGTGTCCCCTGCCGCTTTCGGCGCGTTAACGCTGCGCTGCGTCCGGTTTACATTCGCCGGAAGCTCCGGGGTGGCGCGAAATGATCCCGACCGGAGCACCTTACAGCCGTGGGCGCTCTCTCTGGACGGTGGTGTGTGCATTTCTGACCCCATCATTGCCATCTGTCATAATTTTACATTCCGCAAGGCAGGCGAAATGCCCCTTTGCGTACAGCTAAATTATAGCATACGCAAAACGTTTGTCAACGGTTTTGAGCAAAATTTACGGCACCCAGATGCGGACGATGCTGCTGATGGTGCCATCCTCGGTAAAGACCAGGGTGTTGTTGGGCATCCAGCCGTCCGGCTCGGCGTTGACGGCCTCGGCCACGGCATCGGCGCCGTCCGTCTCCACGGCGGAAGCCTGCGGGTCGGCCGAGCTGTCGCTCAGAGTCACGCCCCCGGCCAGAGGCAGGGTCACCTCGCCCATCTCATAGTAGACGGGGTAATCGTCAAAGGTCACGGTGCGGTACACATCGTGGTCCAGCGTCAGCTCCACGCCGCCCGCTTCGATGCCGCCGTTGATGGTCACATAGCCGTTGTCGGCATCCCTGTCGATGCTGGTCACAGTCAGCTTGGTCACGGTGGTGTCGCCCTGGTCGTGGATTCGAAACACGCTGCCCTCCTGCAAGGCGTCGATGTCCTCGGGCAGGTAGCTGTCGTAGCCGTATACGCTCAGGGTCGCCTGGCCGTCGGCCACCTTGGTGATGCTGGCTGCAAACTTGTAGGAACCCGTCTTGATCTCGTTCAGATCCCCGGCGTCGATGGGCAGCACATCGCCCATCTCACCGGCTGCTTCGGACGAAGCCGCACTGCTTTCCACGCCGGAAGCCGGTGCGCTTGCCGCGCTGCCTGCGGTGCTGTTGCTGCTGCCGCAGCCTGCCAGAATGCCCACTGCCAGAATGGCCGTAACGGCCAGCACCTTTTTGTTCAGTTTCATATTCTATACCTTCTTCTGTTGTTGCCGGGGCGGTGTTTTCCGCACCTGTCTCGGTATCATACGTCACCCGTGCGGAAAAGTCAACATTTCCTTTTCTCTGCGCTTGACGCGCGGTTTTTGTTCCGCTACAATAAAAACGAATCAAGAACCCATTCTATTGCAACTGATTTTAAGATAGAGAGGAATTTCCCGTGAAAATTTTAAAAGTAAAATGTCTTGCCCCCACCCGGCTGGACAACTACCTGATGCAGCAGTACCCGGCACTGAACCCGGGCCGCCTGAACAAGGCCCTGCGGGAGAACAAGATCAAGCTGAACGGCAAAAAGCAGCCCCTTTCCACCCGCGTGATGGCCGGTGATGAGATCAAGCTGTTCATTCTGGATGAAGTTCTGGATGCGGACCGCCGTGTGGACGGCCCGGCGTGGAAGAATGCCCGCGGCCCGGCACAGGTGGTGTATGACTGCCCGCAGATCGTCATTGTGAACAAGCCCGCCGGTCTTGCCGTGGATGGTCCGGAGGATGATACCCTGCTGAACCGCACCCTGCTCTACCTGAACCAGCAGGGCGAGTACAAGGAGAACGACCTGTACACCCCGGCGCTGTGCCACCGGCTGGACACCGGCACCAGCGGCCTTGTCATCGTTGCCAAGACCCCGGAAGCCGAGGAGCTGTTCCTTGCAGCCATCAAGAACCGCGAAGTGAAAAAGACCTACCTCTGCGTCACCTTCGGCCGTCCGATGCCGCCGGATGCCACTCTGGGCGGCTATCTGCTCAAGGACGCGGACCGCGGCATCGTGAAGATCGTGGAAGAAAAGCAGCCTGGTGCCAAGGAAGTGGAGACCCGGTACGAGACCATCGCCGTCTCCGGCCGTCTGGCCCTGCTGAAGGTGCAGCTGATCACCGGCCGCACCCATCAGATCCGCGCACACATGGCCAGCATCGGCTGTCCCATTCTGGGCGACAGCAAATACGGCAACAACACCGCCAACCGCGAGCTGAAGCTCAAGTATCAGGCCCTGTGCGCATGGGAACTCACCATGCCCCGCTTCAACCAGCCGGATTTCGAGTTCCTCAGCGGCAAGACCTTCCGCGCACCAAAGCCCTGGTATTACAGTCAGGTACTGGACGGAACCCTGAAATAAGCTTTTTTACAACAAATTACAGCAAAAAAAGAAATCCCGGAAGTGTATTCCGGGACTTCTTTTTTTTTCGTTTATGATTTTACCGGAATAGACCGCCAAACCAGCCCAGAGTGGACTCAGTTGCATTTGCAAAAGCATCCTGAACTTCCTGAATGCTGTCCAGCAGCTTGGTGCCCTCGGTATCCTTCACCGACCAGTAAACGCCGCTGCTTGCCGAGCCATCCGAAACCGTGAAGTCACTGGTAAAGCAGAGGTTATCGCCCTGAGAATCGGTCACGATCACCATGTAGGTGTAATTGCCTGCGGGCAGTTCGCCAAAGCGGATGGAGCTGTCCAGCGACTTGAAGGAGAAGATCGCCGTATTGGGTGCCGCCTGTGCAGTGAACACCGTCTGGTCGTTCTCGTCCAGCACTGCCACCTGCACATTGGTCAGGGTGGTGCCCAGCGCAGCATTTGCAGTGCCGGTCAGCGCCATGCCCTTGCCCGCACGGACATTGATGGGGTAGCTCATGCCTTCCAGACGCAGGCCGTCAGCCTCTGCAGCAATGGAGTTGTGATCTGATGCCACATACCAGTAGCAGGAGGACCTATTGACCGAAACGCTGGAGTTTTCCAGCGGGATGCGTCCGGAAGAGATGTTGCCTGCCGGATCGGAGCAATAGAAGTTGCCGTTGGTGTAGTCGGTGAGTAGCACTGCATGGGGCTGGCCGCGGTCATACAGCACGATGCCCTCCGGGTGCTGCGAAAGCAGGGTGATCAGGGTCTGCACTTTTTCCTGTTTGCGGGAGGGCAGTGTGCCGTAGCCCACCTGCATCTCCTTATATGTAAAGCTGTGGGAAAGCCCGTTGGACCATGCTGTGGAACGGACACTGTTCTCGGTCACAGTGGACCAGTCGGTCAGGCCGTCAAAATAGGCACGACGGCGCAGCATCATGGCTGCGGATGCCAGTGTGCAGGTGCCGCCGCGGCTCTGCTTGAAGTAGAAGCCTGCGTCCACGTTCAGATCAACCGCCAAGGCCGCCGGCAGGCAGGTGAGCATAAACACCAGTGTCAGCACAAGGCTCAGCAGTTTTTTACGGGACGGTGCAGCAGTATTCACGGGTAGGTTCTCCTTTCAGCTTCCATGGCTTGTTACGTTTACCACCATAAAGTATACCAACCTGTTACCCTTTTGTAAACGTTTGTGAAGCTTTTTTCTCAATATCAACACGTTTGGGCAGTTTTTGTTGGAGAGAATGCACAGTTTCCGGCAAGATATTCTACATTTTTTACAAAAATCCCGTCCTGACATTTTTTCAAGCGCACCGCATTTTGCATTCTTTTTTCATTTTCTGACCACGCTGTGGGCAAACAAAAAAGCTCCACAGACGAACAAATTCGTCTGTGGAGCTTTTGGTCCAGCAGAGCTGGACAAATCCGAACTTTTTCCTCCACCGAATCGGTGGTCAGAGTGTCCTCAAAACGGACGGTTTGGGTGCCATCCTTGTAGTTGAACGTGATCAGCATCCGGTCATCGTACAGGAAAATGGCATTGACAAAAATTTCAATCAACGCTTTTCGTTGCTTTTTCTGCGAAATATCGAACTTTCTGAATTTCATCAGCCAGAACCGGATGAAATCCTCATTGAAGCTGGGCTTCTTCAATTTTTCATCTGCAATTTTTGCAGTCAGCTCATCTTTCTGGTTCTCCAGTGCTTCCAGACGCTCTTTCGTTGTCCGGGTGTACAAGCCGTCCTCGATCGCCTTCATCAGGTTGTCCAGCTTTTTGTTAACCTCTCGCAGTTGCTTTTCCAGCAGCGGGATCGTGGTGTTCTCCTGATTCTGGACATCCATGACCAGTTGAACGATCTTGTCGATCACCGCATCGTCCTGAATCAGCTTCATGGTCTCCCGGACGACCAGATCTTCCAGCCAATCCTTCTGCACGGTCTTTTTGTTGCAGCCCTTGCGCCGCTTGACGTTGGCGCATACTTATATTTTTTCAGCAAGTGCTTCACCATCTTACGCATACTTGCGCGGGCAGTTTCTTTTTTCTGCAGGTCTATTACGCTCGCATTACTGAATTTCTGCGTTTCCAGCCATCTCCATTGCAGCGTTCGATTGACACAGGTTGAGTTATCGGCAGATACAGCAAACACAACGGGCGGCTCTGATAACAGAGCTGCCCGTTGTGTTCGTTTATGAAAAGGAGAACTTAGATCTCATACCACTTGATCTCGTTGGCATCCAGATGCAGAGCAAAGCTGCTGCCGTCTGTGGTGTAAACGGTGGTGTCCTGCGGCTCGTAGGTGTTGTTCACCACGCAGTACTTGCCGTTTTTGACGTAGGCGTGCACCTCCACGTTGTAGTTGGAGCTGAACCATGTATGCAGCTCCTCCTCGCTGTGGGCGCTCCACAGGATAGCGCGGTAAAGGGTGCGGCTGTTGGCAAAACTGTAAGGCACACCGCTGATGTACACGGCACGACCCTTGCCGAAGTCGTGTGCCGCCATCTGCACTTCTTTGTTTCGCTGCACCAGCACTTCGGTGCCCTCAAAGGCGTAGATGTTCTTTTTGCCCTCGCCAAAGTCCACGGGTTGGTCGGCATCCTGCAGAATGAAATGGTCCGGGTGTTCTTCCCAGTTGTACTTGTCGTAGTTGAGGGTGAAGCCGTTTTCTTCCTCCACGCCCAGCACGCTGGCAAGCTGGAGAATGTGCCCCTGATACGGGTGACCGGAGGGCTCGCCCACGCCGATAAAGCCGCCGCCGTTCCAGACGAACTTGCGGATAGCGGAGGAGATCTCCGGGTCTTCCCACCAGATGCCGCCGGTATGGGCGGTGTCGGCATCGCCGACATTGATAATGACATCCAACGAATCCAGCAGATGCGGGTCGTTCTTGATATCCTCAAAGCTGATAAACTTCACATCAAAGGGCGCACCGGACAGCATCTCAATGACACCGGCATAGCTATAGTTCTGCTTGTAATAGAGGGCGTGATGCACCATGTGACAGCCCCAAGCCCGCATTTTACCCCAACAGTTCAACACGGCCACTCGCTTGACACAGTAAGGTGTGGTGTCCTTGATGTTCTCGTACAGTTCGCGGAACTCGTTGCAGACGCTCTCCACGTAGTCCACGAACTCCGGGAACTGCAAGGCCAGTTTCAGATAGCCGCCATAGCCGATGCGGTCGATGGGCTTGCGCAGGATAGCGCGGCGGGCTGTAACCCAGTTCTCCTTGGCTTCCCGCACCGGGTCGCCGCCCTCGTGGAAGGTGTCGGGGAAGAAGTACGGCAGGAAACGGCCCTCGGTGTACTTCACGCCCTCAATGTCAGAAATCAGGCGCAGGGTGGAGCCGTTGCCCACGCTGCCCACTACGGCATCCAGTCCGATGGTCTTGAACTCCGGCATGAAAGGTTCGGTGCCGATCCAGTGATCGCCGAGGAACATCATGGCTTCGCACCCGCACGCGTGGGTGATGTCCACCATCTCCTTGGCAAGCTTTGCCACCTCGCGGCGCTGGAAGGCCTGAAAATCCCGGAATTCCTTGCTGGGCACCCGATACTGGTTGTTATAGTAGCCCTGATCGATGATGTACTCCGGGCGGAACTTGTAGCCCACTTCCTGCTCAAACTGGTTGAGGATATAAGGGCTGACCGAAGCAGAGTATCCATACCAGTCCACGAATTTCTCCCGCTTCAGCTCGTCGAAGATCAGGGTGAACTGGTGGAAGAAGGTGGTGTAGCGGATGACGTTAACATAGGGGTGCTCTGCAATGAACTTGCGCAGGCGCTCCATGGAATACTTGTGGGTCTTGGGCTGACGCACGTCAAAGGTGATCTGGTGCTCAAAATTCGTCCAGCCGTTGGTGGTAGCGTTGTACATATGCACCGGGTCCCAGATGAGGTAAGCCAGAAAACTGACGGTATACTCATGAAACGGTACGGCCTGTACGGTCACACTGCCGTCGGCGTAGCTCCACTGCTCCGGCGGCACGGGCTGACCGGTGGTTCGATCCATGACCTCCCACCAGCGGGTGATGTCGTCGTTGGTATTCACCTGCATCAGCTCCGGGCTGATGCCCTTCATCAGCGGGATGGTCACGGTGTCGCCGGGTGCGGTGTAGAAGCCGGTCATGATGTAGCACTGCTGCACCTCGTCCGGGTTTGCTTTTGCCCATGCGTTATCCTTGCGGGTGGTATAGTAGGTGGAGTAGATCTTGGCGTCCGCATCCTTGAGCTGTTGCGGAAAGTCGGTGCCGTCGCAGTCGCGGATGGCATCGGCACCCCACTTTTTTAAGATCTCCAGTGTTTCGGGCACAACGTCCAAGTCTGTGGGAATGGTCACGCGCCCGGTCTTTCTTATTTCATCCATGGGAAACTCTCCTTTTGCCTCTCTTTGAATCGTAGGGGATCAATCGTAGGCGGCGTTATACAGCGCCAGCACAGCCAGCAGCAGCGCTACGCCCACCAGCATGATGCCAAGCCCTGCCAGCTGTCCGGTCATTTTCCAGCCGGACACCACCAGCACCAGTGCCAGCACGAACAGCACCAGCATCAGGACCATGCGCAGGGCGGGATGGTTTTTCCAGTATGCTTTCATCGTTTGTCACCTTAACCTTTCAGGCCGCCCACGGTCATGCCCTGCGTCAGCTGCCGCTGCACGCAGATGTACAAAATCAGGGTGGGCAGCATTACCAGCACAAGACCTGCATACATCGTGCCGTACTGGGCGGCGCTCTGCTGCGCCTGCATCAGGTTCAAAAGACCGACCGGCAGGGTGCGGGGTGCCTTGGTGGAGCTCATCAGGGTCATGGAGATGATATACTCGTTCCAGAAGGACAGGAAGTTGAACAGGATAATGGTGATGATGGAGGGCTTTGCCATGGGGAAGATGATGCGGGTCATGGTGGAAAAATAGCTTGCACCGTCGATATAGGCGGCCTCCTCAAAATCGTGGGGCAGGGTGGCAAAGTAGCCCGACAGCAGGTAGATGGTAAAGGGCAGCGCGGTGGCGGCGTATACCACCGCCAGCACCACCAGATTGTTCAGCAGAAAGCCGCTGCCGAAATGGCTTTTCAGCCACACATCGCCGTCCCGCAGCATCAGGAAGATGGGCACCACGATGTAGTTCACGTTGATGAACAAGCCCGCCATGAACAGGGTGTTCAGCACCTTGCACCCCTTGAAGTGAAAGCGGGACAGGCAGTAGGCGGCGGGCAGGGCAACGACCAGCAGCAGCGCCAGCGCCAGCGCGGTGACGATGACCGAGTTGAGCATATATTCGCCCATTTTGGCGCCGTTCCATGCGTTGACGAAGTTCTGCCAGTAGAACCCGGCGGGCAATGCCCACGGGTTGCCGTAGAACTCTGCATTCTGCTTGATGGAGGCCATGAACACCCATGCCACCGGCACGATGATGGTAACGGCCAGCAGAACCAGCACAAAATAGATGAAAAACTTGTACAGACCTTCCGCAGAGCGGGAAGATTTTTCGGTGGTATTCTGCATCTTCTTCCCTCCTTAAAATTCCAGCGTATCGCGGTTGGTGACCTTGTTGACACAGGCGGACAGGGCAAACGAGAACAGGAAGATGACCACACCGATGGCCATGCTGTACCCGTAAAGACCGGCGTCCTTCTGGCTGTACATATAGTTCAGCGCCACATCCGATGCACCGTTGGGCCCGCCGCTGGTCATGGCCTTGACAAAGAGGAAGGCCATGTTGATGGTGGAGATGATAAAGAAGGTCAGGGTGGTGCGGATATTCGTCCAGATGAGGGGAATGGTGATCTGGAAGAACTGGGTCAGCCGTCCGGCACCGTCCAGATTGGCGCTCTCGTACAGGCTGATGGGCACGGCAGACATGGAGGCCATGTACATGACCATGTAGTAGCCGATGGCCTGCCATACCATAGCAAGGATGATGGAGGGGATGACCAGTTTTTCGCCCTTCCACAGGATGGGGTCGCTCATCGTGCGGAACAGACCGATGATGCTGTTCAGCATGCCGTTTTCCGGCTTATAGATGGCCGAGAAGATGCCGGAGATGACGACCACCGACAGGATGTTGGGGATATAGAAGATGATGCGGAAAAAGTTCTGTCCTTTGATCTTCTCCCGGGTGAGGATGGCGGCAAATACCAGTGCAAAGGCGAAGGTGATCAGGGTGACCGTTACCACCAGCAGGATCATATTCTGCATGGAGCGGATGAACTGGGCGTCCCGCAGCAGATGCTGGAAGTTTTTAAGCCCCACAAAGGTCTCGTTGGGAGAATAGGCACCCCGCTCATACAAACTCATGCGGAACACGTTGAGGGTGGGCAGGATCATAAAGAGGAAAAACAGGATGGTAGCCGGTGCCACACAGAGGAATACGAACCGTTTGCGGCTTTTATCCGTTCTCATAGGGGATTGACCGCTCCTTTCTTGATGGTACTGTACAGCCCAAAAAAGCGGAGGCGGTAAAAACCGCCCCCGCTGGGCAGGGCTTAATTACTCGATGATGTTGGCGCGCATCTGGTCGCTGGCGGACTTGATGCCGTCGATCCACTGCTGCTCGGTCATGCTGCCAGACACCAGAGAGTTGACAGGGTCGAAGAACACGGTGCGCACTTCCACGCCGGGGATGGCGCTGAAGGCTGCAAAGTTGCCCATGGCGGCCTTTGCGCCGTTGTCGTAGATGGAGTAGAACATCTTGTTGTCGCCTTCCAGACTGTCGGCGATGCCCAGCACAGGCTGGATAGCGCCGCTCTCGGCAAACAGCTTGCAGGCTTCGTCGCTGTACAGGTAAGCCACGAACTGCTTGGCGGCATCCTGATGCTCGGCACCGGCGGGGATCCATGCCTGCTCGAACCAGGTGTAGCTGTAACCATCGCCGCCGGCCTTGACAGCGGGCAGGGCGGTCATGCCCCACTCAAAGCCGTCTGCACGGGGAGCCTCGGCCATCTCGCCCACGATCCAGGTGCCGTTGGGCATGAACAGGGCCTTGTTGTCCAGCACCAGCTGCTGGTTCTGGGTAAAGTCCTGATCGTTGGCCTGTGCGGGGGTGATGGGGTTGGTGTAGGAAGCCAGCTTTGCCACGATATCAAAGCAGGTCTTTGCCTCGGGGGTGTCCCAGATGCCCTCGGTGTAGTGGGTGGCCTTGTTGAAGAACTCCGGGCCGCCGGCAGCGTACATCAGCGCATAGAAGAAGGCGTCGAAGTAGCCGGTGGTGGGGTAGGTGAACAGGTAGGTGCCCTCAGCGGCAGCCTTGTCGCCCAGTGCCCACATCTCGTCCCAGGTCTTGGGCACGTCCCAGCCCTTTTCCTTCAGGAAACCGGCGTTGTAGAACAGGCCGCAGGGGCTGTAGAACATGGGAGCCAGATAGGTTTTGCCGTCGCCGTAGGGGTTGGTCAGGGAGGTGTCGGTAAAGCCGCCGGCGATCTTCTCGCTCACCTTCTTGCTCTCGCCGGGCACGGTCATGCTCAGCACATCGGTGATGTCGGCGATCAGGTTGCCCTTGATGAACTGCTCGGTCAGGGCAGCTTCACGGCCGGTGGCCAGATGGACCACGTCGGGGTAGTCGCCGCCCTGCATGGAGGGGCCGATGACGTCCTCCAGCTTTTTGTCGGTGGTCAGGTCCACCTTGATGCCGGTCTGTGCGGTAAAGGCCTCGGCGACCTTCTTCCACATATCAGCGCCGTAGCCGGTCTCGATGGCGGCTACCTTGATGGTAACGTCTGCAGCCGCCGCTGCGGAAGAAGCGGCGGTGGAGGATGCCACGCTGGATGCGGTGGAGCTGGAAGAGCCGCCGCAGGCAGCCAGACCCAGTGCAGCGGCGCCAACGCCGGCCGCCTTCAGGAAATTACGACGAGAAATACGATTCATACTGTGTTGCCTCCATCATTTTGTTCCGTTCAAACACAGCCGGGCAAACAGGCTTTGCCCGAAGGACTGTGTGTTTTTCTGCCTCCAATATAAATTCTTTCGCTTCCTTGCTCAAGAGGTTTGTTGTTTCATTTTTTATAGATGTTGCTTTCTGAAAAATTCTTCCAGCAAAAGTGCTAAAAATCTTTTAAAAGTTTCAGCATAATCCCCAGCCTGTAACTATTTTGACATATTTCGAAGGGACTTGAGAAACAAAAATATAAAAATTAGCCTAAAATCAGGGCTTGCTTTTTTTGTATGTTCCCTCTATAATGAGGGTAAAGTGCACGAAACAACGCACCATTTTTTGATAATGTTTTTAGAATGTTGCGTTTATTTTTAGAAAATTTGCGTTTCCCGAAGGAGCCGATCATCTATGAGTACCCAGCGCTTTGATATCCGCCACGCGCCCGCTCCGCGGGAATCCTTCCGGCTGCTGTACATCAGCAAAAGCAAATTTGGCGGCGATTGGAACAGTACCACCCACACCCACTCCTGCACGGAGCTGTTCTACTGCCTCAGCGGCGAGGGACAGTTCTACCTTGCCGGGCAGCTGTTCCCGGTAAAGCCGGACGATATGGTCATTGTGAACCCGCAGGTGGAGCATACCGAGCTTAGCCTGAACGCCTCGCCCTTGGAGTATATCGTGCTGGGCGTTGCCAGCATGGAGTTTTTGTTCAGCAAGGCGGATACGAACTACGCCATCTTCAATTGCCGGGAGAACCGGGAGCGGATGGTCACGTTGCTGCACATGCTGCTGGCCGAGGCCGACCGCAGCTTAGACGGCTGCGAGACCGTTTGTCAGGACCTGCTGGAGGTACTGCTGATCTGGCTAGTGCGCTGCACCACCATTTCGCTGCAGCTGGAGGAGGCTGCCCCGACCGAGAACCGGGAGTGCGCCGAGATCAAGCGGTATCTGGACACCAACTACCGCGAGGATATCTCGCTGGACCTGCTGGCAGAGCTTGCCCACCTGAACAAATACTATCTGGCCCACACCTTCCAGCGGGAGTACGGCATTTCCCCCATTACTTACCTGAACCGCCGCCGCATTGAGGAGAGCAAGCATATGCTAGGCAACACCAGCTACAGTCTGGCGCAGATCAGCGAGCTGATGGGCTTTTCCTCCCCCAGCTATTTCTCCCAGTGCTTCCGCAAGGCGGAGGGCATGACCCCCAACGAATACCGCCGTCAGACGCGGCAGGGAAAACGCCCCGCCCCGACAAAACGGCATGAAGTATAACGAAAACGAGGAATTTATGATGAAATCCGTTACCCTTTCTTTGCTCCAGTCTGCTGCAAATGCCTTTGATTTTGGCGGGCCTGTGCTCTGCGATGCTCACCACTATGGTGAGGGGCATATCAACGACACCTTTGTGGTCTGGCGGGAAGATCATTCCAAACGCTTTATTTTGCAGCGCATCAACACAGATACCTTTACTAACCCGGTGGGCCTGATGGAGAATGTCTGCGGCGTGACCCGGCATCTGCGGGCGAAAATTCTTGCCGAGGGCGGCGACCCAGCACGGGAAACGCTGAACGTCATCCCAACTTTGTCGGGGTCGACTTGCTATCTGGATGCAGACGGCGGCGCATGGCGTGCCTACGACTTTGTAGAAGATACCATCTGTTTGCAGCAGGTCGGCAGCGAAACCGACTTCCGCACCGTGGCCGAGACACTGGGCAAATTCCAGAACCAGCTGGAGGATTATCCGGCCTCCACCCTCCACGAAACCATCGCCCGCTTCCACGACACGCCCAACCGCTATGCCAATTTTGAAAAAGCCCTCGCCGCCGATGCACTGGGCCGCGCAAAGAACATTGCGCCGGAAATCGAATTTATCCATGCGCGGGAGCAGGACTGCCATGTCCTGCTCGACCAGCTTGCCGCCGGGGAAATCCCCTTGCGCGTCACCCATAACGATACCAAGATCAACAATGTCCTCATCGACGCCGCCACCGGAAAAGGCATCTGCGTCATTGACCTCGACACCGTGATGCCGGGGCTTTCGGCCTACGACTTCGGCGATTCCATCCGCACCGGTGCCAACGACTGCGCCGAGGACGAACCTGACCAGAGCAAAGTCCATTTTGACCTGCATCTGTACGAAGTGTTCGCCAAAGGGTATCTCTCCACTGCCGGGGCATCCATGAGCATGGCAGAAAAAAAGAGCCTTGCATGGGGTGCAAGGCTCATGACACTGGAATGCGGCATCCGTTTTCTGACTGACTATCTGGAGGGCGACCACTATTTCCACATTGCCCGCCCGGATCACAACCTCGACCGCGCCCGCACCCAGTTCACACTGGTGCGGCAGATGGAAGAGGTTTTCGATCAGATGCTGGAAATCGTCTGCCCGGACAATCACTGATTTCGCAATCTCCTCCATTCGGATACAGCAAGAAGCATGGACGCTCTCCTTTTCGGGGGCGTCCATGCTTCTTTTTACAGCTTATCCCTACACACCCATCAAATCGTCCTTTGAGGACGCTGGGAGCGTCGAGGACATGATGCGCTGCAGCAAATCATGAAAGCCCTTTTCAGCCCTGACCAATCACAATCCCCCAATGGCTATCATTGTAGCTGTAAATAGAAAAAACAGCTCAAGCGGCCTCCTATAAGTCCTACTATCACTGCTTTACCACAATAAATTTTTCAAAATCATCTTGACGCGCCTTGCGAACCATGATATTCTCTGTCACAAATCCCACTGATTTTGTGGATTGGTCTAAAACCATCCACAAGATATGGTCGTGTTCATTTTGAACACTGCCTCACCGTGGATCATCCCTGAAAGATTAACTGCCCCGCAACACACCCGATTCATTTTGCCGCCGATTCACCCGACAAAATCATCGCTGCGCTGCGTGGGCGGTATTTTTCTTTTTCACAAATAAAATCTTATGTAGTTGTACAAATCTCCAAAATTCATTTTCGGTTGTTTACTGCACAACCTCAAAGTGTTATTCTTGCGTTTGAAAGAAGCAAGACGTAGTGTCCGCACTACGTCCGGCTTTCTTCATACTGTACCTTGAATCCTTCATAAGCCGTCTGAACGAGATACTACGCCATGACCTCACACTTTCTGTGGGCGAGCCGGACAACGCCGCTGCAAAACAGGGGCAGGAACTTCGTTCGGAGCAAACGGCGATTAACATACATGAGCAGAATCCCTTACTTATTTTTTGTGCCTTAACAATTCGGAAACATTTGCTGATGGATCTGCAAAAATCAGTTGGGGCGGCGCAATCTCACGCCGGAGCAGAAGAAGTTCCTTATGGGTAAGCAGTATTCCTCTGAAAAGTGCACCGAAGCATTTCGCGGCAATCAGCATACTGCAAAGAAATCTGGCTGTGTTCAATCTGAACACAACCAGAAGCCCATGAAAACCTGTGAGCGCATTGCACAGGAAAATCACAGCAGCGCAAGTTCAGTCCGCCGGGCAGAATACTATGCCCACGGCGTTGACGTTGCGGATGAACTGTCTCCCGGTTTCCGTGATCGGTTCTTCCGCGAGGAACTGCACATTCCCGATTATCTTCTCGAAAATCTCGGCAAGGCCAAGCCCGAAGAGCAGGCTGAAATCTTTAAAGAAATCAAGAATTATGTGCCGAAGCCGAAGAAAGTCAAGCCCAACAAAGTAACGGTGAAGCAGGCAGAAAAAGCCGCCAGCAACACCATTGATGAAAACTATGATGTTCCACAAAAGTTTCTCGAACTGTACTATCGGCTCCACAATGCTGAATCTCTCATGCGAAAGAGTTGGGAAGTTACGTTCGACTTGAACCCGAAACTTCTTACGCATCCGGAACAGGTCAAAGTTCTTCGCTTTGCCTTGAAACCCCATCTTGAATTTTTGAAAACGCTGGATGAAGTTCTTTCAGAATCCAGCGGTGAATCCTCTAAAACGGCATAGCGACAGGCACTTGTAAGCCATCAACGGGCCACCAGCCGCAAGTGCAGGGCGGAAACTATCCGCGCCCCTACGCCTGATAAAGATTGGAGCTTTGATTTTCCCGCCCGGCTTTGTCACGGTGGGACGATCAAAGGAGCGTGCGTTTGAACAAAAAGAAAAAGTCCACAAATACTTCCCCTTACCCCGATGAAGTCATCGACCGTCTGGCACGGGCATTCTACCCAGCCATCCTTGCCTGTTGGAACAGCGAGGAAGGCCAACGAGAGTTTGCCGCATGGCAGGCAGAGCAGGCTCATCACACCACCAGCAAAGAAAAGCAGAGCGTTCCCGACGGGGAACGCCCTGCTGTACATATCGCTGTTGTCTGTGGCTTTTGGCAGGGTGCGTCCGGGTGGGCGCACCCTGTTTTTCTGTATAAAAAGATTTGTTAGTTTGGCTTGAACTCAACTCTACTAAAAGAACCCGACATAGCCGGATCAAGCGTATGCTGTTCCAATCCCATCAAATCCTCAAATGTTTTTTGTTGTGCCGTAAAACAGTTTTCGTTCAGATATTTCAGCAAATTTCCTTTTTCTATAATTCCATTGTCATCCAGAATCTTTACAGACACCGAAAAAAGAGATGCCGTGGGAACTTCAACCATATCTCCCGGTTCAAATGTTCGCCATCCACGACTTCCAAGCTGTCTAAACAAATATTGATATTGACTTGGAGATAGTACCTCCAACATATATGCTCTACGAATCATCATCGCAATTGAGACATGCCATTTTTCTTTTAATCTTAAATATTCATTTAAAACCGTTGGATATTGAAGATCTTTCAAGAATGCTTCTTTTGGCAGCAAAAATGCAGATGCAAATTGATTTGCGTCTGATTCATTGCTCCGATACTCGGCATCTGCTTGCGATTTCACATCTGAAACAATATGACCGAGTATCCAGTGTCCTAGTTCGTGAGCCAACGTAAAGTTCAATCTTGCAGGTGTTGTTTTATCTGTATTATATGTTGTGAAATAGAGCCTCTTGCTTTCTCCATTATTGGCAAGGACCGGAATGTGACTGATTGCGTCCAAATGCCCTACGTTTTCCGAGAAAGAAGTTACCACAATTCCAAGATTTTGTAACAGATAGCTCATATTACGAATGGGCCTATCCGATAAGTCCAATTTTTCCCGAATTTTTTTTGCGATTAGTTCCATGTCAGAACACTCTGCTACAGATTTCATACAATCGATCAATTGTTCGGTTGATGGATATTCAATATATTCTGCAAAAAAGTCATAAATATATGATTTCAATACATCAATGTTTGTTTGCCGTAGTTTTACGGCTCTTGTCGTGGTTGTAGTTGCTCTACAATATGCAACTCCGGGACTAAAATTATCGCTGCTACCTTCAAAGAAAAATTTCGGTGGAAATTTCAATTCTTGCGAAATTGCTAATACTTTATCGGCACTTGGTTTGATTAAACCATTTTCATACTGAGAGACAGTTTGCTTTGTCACCCCTATCTTTTCTGCTAGCTTAGGACTGGAAATATTTTGGATTTCACGAGCCAATGTCAGCCGCATTCCATTAAACTCGGATGTAACAATGGCACCCATTTTTTACCCATCTTTCCGTACAAATTTTTTCCGCGGTTTGAATTCCGGAATACTGTCGATTTGAACGCCATACTCATTACCAGTTTCTTCCTTAAACTTAGTAATTTCATCTTCCGGAACAGCTTCTTTCCAATTCATCGGAATTGCAGAATCCAAATTCATTTCATCAACGATGCAACCATTTGCATTCAAAATTTCCAATGTACAGCTTCTAATCAATTGAGCTAAATCCAAGCGGTACGTTAAAATTCCAAATCTCAAAACTTCACCGTCTACTGCTTGCTCCAATTCATCGAAGGGCTTTTCGGCTTTTTGCTGCACAGCTTTATCTTGTCCAAACAGTGACATCTGCTCATACTGGGGAACCATTTCATTCAAATCTTGATTAGCCGGAAGTCCCGAAAAAACGTAATGCATCTCACCATTCTGCAATTTGACAAGTCTATTGCGGAAATTTTCTTGGCGAAGAATCATAATGGCTGTTTTGCTGTGAGGATCATATGCCACAGCATACTTCCAGCTTCCAGAGACCATCAAAACCACACGATATCCTGCCTTTGTTAAATGTTCATGTTCATTTTGAAAGATATGTGCCCAGCCGTGCTGTCCTTTTCCGTTAGAATACATCAAATCGGCATAGACACCTTCATTTTCTTCCATGCCATGGTAGATGCTTTCAACAATCAGTTTTGCCATTGCCATTGCGGAATCTTCAAAAAATGCTTTTTTCATGTGAACCTCCTTCACAGATGAAATTATAAGCGGTGGAATTTTCTTATACTTCATATTTTACATAAATTTTGTAAAAAGTCAAGTGATTGAATGACGTTTTATGCATTCAAATGCAAAAGCGCAGCACCTCCCAAAAAGTACTGCGCTTTTGTATAATTTGAGCTACCAGTTAGTCCTCCAACCCACAGCTCGCGGTCACATTCTTCAAATATTCCTCTGGATCACCATTCAGAATCAAATCAGCGTACGTCAGAGGGTCATTATAGATAGCCAGACGGTCTTTGCTGAAACTTTCACCCAGGTTCACCGTAGGCTGCACAATCATGATAGGAGCCGGGTAGTAACTCATGTAGTACCCGATGGTGTTCAGGATCAGTCCGTCCGTCTTGCCGGACTGGGCGCACATCATGGCAACCACCTTCCGGATGTGAACATCCCCGATGGCATCCATAATCTCCCGCTGGAAAGGTGCATTGTCCGTATTCCAGCGGCCTTGTGCTGCGGATGCTTCCGCCGACAAGCGGCGGTAGCTATCTGCCCACTGGCTAAGGGTCAGGTTCGGGGGCGGCTTCAGCGCACCCAGTGCTCGGCTGAACATCTGTGCAGTCTGCGGTTCCAGGTGGATCATCGCCATTGCTGCCGCCGCCTTTCTTCACACAGCCGCCGAACGGGCAGAACTGCTGGATCTCATTCAGCCGGGTTCCCCAGACACAATCCCGGCATTTATTCTTCCTGCTCATCTTCGGGTTCCTCCCCCGCTGGTGCTGCCAGCGCAATTTCGGGGTCACTCAATTCCACAAGTGCTTCCTGCACTGCTTTTTGCAGAATGTCGTGGGCTTCCGCCGGGTCGGTCAGCTGGGCCATGGTACTTGCGTACTTAGTCGGGATGGTTTCCAGCCTGTTCTTGAAATTTGCAAAGATGGTTTTCAGGGCGCGTTCCACGTCCTCGGTGCGGTGCAGGTCGCCTTGGGCTTCCTCCATCCGCATTTTCTCGATCTTGCCGCGGGTTTCCTCCCTCTCGGCACGGGCAGCAACAAGGCGGGCTTGATCGTCTTTGTTGCCGATCTTGAAGTTCAGGTATTGCCGGACGCAGACCTTCATGTCAAAGACACCGGGCCGGACTTCGGACAGCACGCCCTGATCCCGCAGATTCCGCACCTGACGGTCAGTGATACCCAGCCATTCGCCAACGGCCTTACTCGTGTACAGCATCTTTGTCACCGTCCCCCGGTTCTCCGATCTCGCCGGTCGCCCGGATGCGTAGCAGTTCAAGCTGCTGCTGTTCGGTTTCCAGGTGCAGCTTGTCCATTTCTTTTTTCTGCATCTGGGCCGCCGCAGACAGGATGCGGCCATGAATTTTGTTCAAGGCTTCCTGCAGCTGCAAGATACGCTGTGCCGGGGTCTCCTTCTGATACATACCGATCTGCTGGTTTGCGCCGTCCCGCTTCCGCTTGCCACGTCCGCCGGGTACTCGCATATCCATGACGCTGGATGTAATCATCTGGTCAGGCGGTAAAGCCTGATACTCTTTGATCTTGTCCAGAATGTACTTTTCCCGGAGCAGCAGTACACCGATTTCGTGGGAAGTCAGCTCGGTGCTGTTCCGAGGCGCATTCTCTACGATCTGTTTTTCTTCCGGGGTGAGCTTGTCAAAGAAGATGGTCGCATAGGCTCCATCCTTCATTGCATTCTCATTCCCGACAGGTGCCCCGCCGCCGGGGTTGCCCACGGCGTTTTTGTTTCCCGGCTGTCCGCCGGGCTTCCGGGGTGCGGGCGGGCCCCACCCGTCCTTTGCCTTCCAGCGGGGCGGACTGTATCGTATTTAAGATGGAGATCGTCCGCCAGCTGCCGAAGATTCACTTCTCCGTCCTTCTCCATCCGGGCAATGTACTCAGCGCGGGCGGCATCGCGCTCATCGCTTCGCCTTGCCATTTGGTTTTCCTCCAATAAAAAATGCCCCGTCTGGCAAATCATCCAGGCAGAGCATTCAGTTTCGCCGCCGGTCCTGCGGCATTTCTTCGGGTCGCTTACAACTTGTAAGCAACAGTGTATGAAAAAGGCCCCTCGGTTCGCCGCCGTGGGGCCTCTCTCCATAATTCCACTGTACTAAGTATAGCACCAAAACCGTCTTATAACGTCTTATCTTTTGCCGGTTGTGGCTTTCAAATGTAAACACTTTATGACATAGCCACCATTTTGCCAGCCCCGGCAAGATGGTCTTATGCTTTTTTCTTTTCCTTTCCAGATTCTTTTTCGGTTGTGCCTTTCGCTTTGGGCTGTTCTGCTTTAGGACTGTACCATCTCCATAACCTCCACCCTGCGAAAGCAAAAACCGCAATGAACAATACAACGAATCCCCAGAACGTCCACGTGGAGCGGTTTTGCTCAGTCAGATAATCAAAGATATTTTTTCCGACGCCGTTCTTTTTCGCAAACCACATTCCGCCAAACAACACAAATAAAGCTATCAAGATATAATCGCATAAGAACACAATCGGGTATCTTTGTATTGCATTTTTGGCATTTTTATCTTCTGGTTTCGATAAATGCGTAATCCTTATAACAAAGTACATGAAGCCGAATAGCAGATTCATCATACAGAATGCCCACGCCACTGCGAGAATTAAAACCGGCAAAACAGACTGCTGGTCTTTCAGCGTTCCCTGTAGCGATGCAACCATATTCTCTAAAGACGAAATTCCGCCAAACACAATAAACGACAGTGCAGTAAATATTGAAATAAGACCAACTAGCTGTGATGTCATTTCTTTATTGATTTCAGACACCTTTGGTTCCAGCATGGTATTTACTTCATTTTTTACATCTTCCCGAAGAGTCTCTCTTTTGTTTGAAAATGTCACCTGCTGTTGATGAGCCAGATTTGCGTGATCGTAAAATTTGATAATCGTGCGGTGAAGATTTTTCTTTTTTGCATCTTTGCTACCATGGTAAGTATGATCTGCATAGTCCACAACTTTTCCAAGGTTAGACAAAAAATCCGAAAAACGGAGCTCATCCATCTGGAAAACATAGTTGCTTATTGTGGAATAATAAAGTCGATTACTGTTCTCGGCGATATACTTTTCCAACAAGGTAATCCATGCGTCGATATTCATTCCATCCTCAGCTGAATGATCCAGTTGAGCGCATAATTCCGCAACGGAGTTTTCCATCCTGCTGACAGCTTCACTATACGGAATGCTGTTTAGCTCCTTAGAACCATCTCCGGAAAAGAAATTTCGTTTTGAAGAATCAGGATTCGCCATTCCTTGTACCTCTGAAATAGTGATAGACGGAGTTCAGGGTAATCTCCTTATTGTACGGATTTCGACGTGCTTCCTGCCACGGTGTTTGCGAATGTGTAATATCGACCAACGCCGATGTGGAAAACTGCGCGCATCCATCCAGCATTTCATCAATCATACTCTGATCCTGTGGCGTAATGCTTGTAGAAAAATTTCGGTCAGGTGGAATCATAGCGCCACCATAATACCGATATTCATAGTAAACTTCTCGAACAACAGGGCCAAACCCCCATGCCTCCATCTTTTCGTAAAAGCAAGGAGAGGCATCATGACCATCTACAACAAACTTAGCTTGTACAAAGTAGAGCAACTTTTGCAATCTCAGATTGCTAACCGTCCGCCCCTGTTGTGCTTCGTGGTGGATGATGTACCGTGCAACTTCAAGTGCACTGTAAGTCATAACCATGCCTCCTTTCAAAAGTATAGTTGATGATTATAGCAGACAGTTTTGATAAAAGAGTGAACATTGTTTTAATACCGTTTTCTGTCTTGCTTTTATTTTCGTTTTATCTATTATATCAAATTTTACTCCGTCGTTGTTTACGAACATTCCACTGTTTTTTGTGTATCATTTACAACATTCTACAAATATTTTTGTCCCAACATTTCACTATATTCCTCTTGACATTGATATTTCTAATACATTCTGTTGATGTCAACAAATCATCCAAACCATCTTGTTGACCTCAACAAAATGGTGTCCACCATCCCGGTGACGTTACCGCCATGTTCGCCCCGGACTTACATTTTTTAACCTGTACCCCTTTTTCATGGGTCAAAACTCGGAAGCCCTTCAAAAAAATTGACACCTAGAAATATTTTGGGGCTTCCGAACCCGCACCGCGCCTGCCGGCGGGGGGCAGTACCCTTCCGGCGGCGGGGCCGGACGGGGCGACGGCAGGCCGGGCCGGTGCCGGGCCGCCGGTTGGCGGTGCCCAAGGCAGTGGCAGGCCGTCGAGGCGGAGAAGGAAGGGGGCAGGGGGTTAGATAAGGCGGCTATAGCCTAGCTATTGGCTATACTGCAAAGGCCATATGCCGGTCAGGTAAAGAATCTGACCCCTCCGGCGGCGGGCTGCGGTGGGTGGTTTTTGGCTGTTGGCGGGGTGATCTGCTGCGGCAGGTGGCGGCAGGGCTGGCGGGGGTGCGGTGTCAGTAGGTGCTGGCGGTGGGCTGCTGGCTGCTGTGAGGTCTGGCAGGGTGTGCAGGCTGTGCAGCTTGTGGGCTGCGGGGTCATCGGTGCGGCGCTGGCGGTGCTGTTGGTGTCGGTCTGCTTCTGGCTGGCGGTGCGGGTGGGCGGGGTGATCTGCTGCTGCGGCGGGGTGCCGGCGGGGTCATCGACCGGGCCGGGTCGTCACTGGTCCGCACCGATCCGGCAGGCGATCCGGTGCAGCGGGCAGGCAGCAGGGCCAGCGGCGGGAAGATGGGCAAAAGAAAAAGGCCAGGGCAGACGGCGCGGCGTGCGCTGCTGCTCTGGCCTTTGGTCTGCACTGGCGGCAATGGTTCCGGCGGGGTGCGTCCCGGTGCCGGTGGTGGGGCTGATCTGCTGGCGGTGCTCCATCCGGGTCAATTTTGCCGTTTGCCGGAGGGGTCAGATTCTCCACCTAACGGGAGTGAGAAGCAGGTGTAGGGCTTTAACCTAGCAGGCTAGAACTCTCCCCCAGTAACCCCCTATAGTCCCCCTTCTTCCCCGGATTCCGCCGGGGTGAATCCATCACGGGTCATTCTTTCGGCACAAGCCTGTAAAATATAACTTTGCATACTTTGACCTGCTGCGGCTGCGGCCGCTCTGATTTCGTCGCCGCGTTCTTTTGGTGGGCGAATCTGGATTGAATCGCATTTTGCAATATACCGGCTGTTTGAAATTTTCTTTTTGTCCGAGATAGGCATTATATCACCTCTTTCGCGCCTGCGTTTATTATAGCAAAAAAAGCGGCATTCCGCCATGCAAAAATCAACAAGCATTCCGTCATTCTTTTGTGCAAAACGTAGAAAGCATTCCGTCATGCTAGAATGCAGCCACAGCAAGCGAGCCGGACAACAGCCGGACGGTTGCGAGTAAGCCGAAAGGAGAGCCGACACATGAGCATTGAATTTTTCAAGCTCCCCGCCGCTTTGAAAAAAGCGATCTGGGCCGCCTACCTGGCAGAGTGGAAAAAGAAGCAGGCAGCAAAAAAGCCCGCCACCCACTAAAGCAGGTGACAGGCTTGCAAGATGAATTTTCCACAACGCATCTTGTAAGCCAGTTTACCACCGAAAGGCGGTAAAGTCAAGCGGATGCCCTGGCAGGGTCGCACCGCTCAAACAAAGCGGCCCCGCCCCACTACCCCGGCAGCCCGCCGGGAGCAACTGAAAAAGCAAAGGAGCAAAGATCATGAAACTTTTGAACACTGCAAAGAAGATCACCACCGCCGCCGCACTGGTGGCCGCACTGCTGGCAGGCACCGCACCAAAGGCCGCGGCGCAATGCCCCTACACCGTCGGCCCCCTGGGCCGCTACATCGCCCCGGCCATTGTGCAGGGCATGACCGCCACCGATGACGGCGCGGTTGAAGTCTGGTGCACCGATGCGCTGGACGGTGACGACTGGTTTTTTACCGTCGATGCAAAAACCGATCTGCGGATTTATGACCGGGTGCAGCTGGTAGTTGATGCCAACGACACCCCGGACAATTTCGCAGATGACAGAGTGGTTGACGCTCTGTTTTGCCATGACTGCACCGAAGATTGAAAGGAGCCCGCGCCATGATGACACTTGAACAGATCCGCCAGCGCAACAAGGCAGAGAACGCCGCAGCCCAGCGCCTGCAGGCTGCCGGGTATCGGCTGGAAGGATGGGACCCCCGCACCGGGCAGCGGATCGCCGCCCAGATCACCGGCGAGAACACCAACGACGAACGCCGCACGTTCTACGCCTTCCCCACCTGGCAGGATGCCGCCGCCGCTCTTTTGGGCTGAACGCCCCGGACACCTTAGCAGGGCCGCACCGCAAAGCGACCCCGCCCCACTACCCCGGCAGCCGCCGGGAGATCATCCCGAACATACACCCCGAACCGAAAGGAGCGCACCCCATGACAGCACTTGACAAGAAAATAAACCAGCTGGCAGCCCGCCACCGCTGGAACGTCACCCCCGTGCATGATCGTTTTATCAACCGTTGCCGTTCTCTGGGCTTGACCACCGACGAGAACAAGAAGTATGTCATTGACGAAAAGACCGCGCCCACCGTGCGCTTCATCTTTGAGCATTACGCCGCCGGGGAGAGCAGCACTTCCATTGTGGAACAGCTCAACGCCAAAGGTCTGCGCACCAGTCAGGGCAATCCCTTCAACAAGTGCAGCATCCCCGTATCATCCAGAATGAAATGTACCGCGGTGTCTATACCAGCAAGGCGTACAACGTGCGGATCGAGGGCGCGATCCCCGCTATCATTGATGATGATCTATGGAAGAGGGCGCAAGCTATGATGAAAACCAACCGTCAGTTGAAAGCCAAGTATGAACCGAAAGCGGAATATCTGCTTTCCGGTAAACTGTTCTGTGCAAAGTGCGGCTGCACCATGAAGGGCATAAGCGGGCACAGCGGCGGCAACGGCGAGGTGTACCGCTACTGCGCCTGCTCCAACCCCCAGTGCCGCAAGCGCAATATCCCGAAGGATGATTTAGAGGGCAAGGTGATCCGCTCCATCTGTGACCACCTGTTGCAGCCGGAAACGATGGAACTTCTTGCCGAAACGATGGTCGAGGTGCAGAAAGCCGACATGGAGAAGCCCAACGCTGAGCGCGATGTGCTGGAACAGGAACTCCGGGATGTGCGCCGCAGGAGCAAGAACATCATGGATGCCATCGAAACCGGCAGTTCAAACCCCCAGCTTGTCGCCCGTCTTGATGATCTGACCCAGCAGGAGAACACGCTGACCTATCAGCTCTCCACGATGGAAGCTGAGAAGCCCCTGCTCTTCACCAAGGAGCAGTATCTTTTCCTGTTGCAGCAGTTCTACGCCCAGCCCACAGAGCAGGACGATGCCTATAAACGCCGTCTTATTAACACTTTCGTAACAAATATAGAAGTTAGCGATTCCGAACTGCTTATTTATTTTAACATTTCCGAAGAAACTGAAAACAAAAATAAAAACGCTCCCCAGTTGAACTTTGATAAATCAAGTTCGACTGAGAAGCGTCTGGTCCGAGTGGCGAGAATCGAACTCACGGCCTCTTGAACCCCATTCAAGCGCGCTACCAAAACTGCGCTACACCCGGATATCTGCAAGCGGTTATCGCTCACAGCTCAATTAGTATACTTGATTCAGGGTGTTTTGTCAAGCTTTTTCTGCCAGGTTTTTGCAAATAAATTTTCAAAACTCCGGCTCGTTTTCCTGCAGCGGCTGATCCCTTGCGGGAAACATTTCAAATTCAACAGTGGCAAGTGCAATTGCAAACACACTCTCGGCACCGGCTGCCAGCAGCGCCTGTGTGCAGGCTGCTGCCGTGGCACCGGTGGTGATCACATCGTCTACCAAAAGCACCTTTCTGCCCTCCACAAGTTCCGTGTCCGTCACCCGGAAGGCACCCGCCACATTGGCAAGGCGCTGCTCAAAGGGCAGGCCCGCCTGATGCCGCTTTGCACGAGTGCGGCCCAGTGCTTTCGGGTACAGCGGTATCCCCAGTGCGCGGGCCAGCGGCACCGCCATGAGCTGCGGCACATTGTAGCCGCGCGCGCTGCCGGATGCCGGTACGGGAACGATGCAGTCGTACCCAAGGGACATGCCTTCCACAAGCTCCGGCACCGGTTCTGCACCGGCCATATGCATCTCGCTGCCAAAGGCCAGCTTTGCCAGCCAGAGGCCCAGCTCCACCGCCGCCCACGGTGCAGCATGGTATTTTGTATGCAGGATGCCGCGCCTCACACAGCCTTCATACCGGAACGGTGCTGCTGCACCGGTCAGTTCCCCTAAATAATGCTGAGAAGCGTCCAGCCGCATTCCCGGCTTTCTGCGCAGCTCTTCCAGCTCCGCGGCACAATCCGGGCAGACAGGCACACTGCCCAGCACCCGATCACAAAACGGGCAGCGGCGTGGGTACACCAACTGCCTTGCCCCGCGCAGAATGCGGCGCGGGACGCTGTAATAATCCATCAGTCCTTTTTGACGGCCACGATCACGCGCACGCGCTTGCCCGCAGCACAGCCAAAGTTATCGTACCAGCCGGTCAGGTAGTAGCCCTCCGAGTTGACCTCGGTCAGCTTGGTGGCATAGTACTGACCCTTGTACCACAGATACACCTGTGCGTCGTCCGCCATCTCAAAGCGGGTGCCGTTGCTCATGACCGACGCTGCACCCACCTGATCGATCTTCATGGGCATGAGCTGGACCATCGTCCGCACGCTGCCGGTCGTCTCTCTGCGGGCTGCAACACCACCTACCAGCACCGGATATTTGACGTTGGTGGTGAAAGCTACCTGCGAACCATTGACATAGCACACATAGGTAGCGCCGCCGCCAATATAGCGGAAGATGGACGCATACGGTTCGCCTACAAGGCTGCCCACCTGCCGCAGACCAAGGCTGAGCAGGCTATCCGTGTTGGCTGTGATCTTCTGCCACAGAGTGGAGAGGATGTCGCCGTTGATCACACCCCACAGCACTTCGCTGGTGGTGGGCACCAGAACATCCTTCAGGTCGTCCACGATCTTATCCTGCGTATCCGTGCTGTCGCTCTTGCCGGTGGAAATGATCTTGGCCAGCGTCTGCAGTTCCGAGTAGTTGACTGCCACATTCTTGATATCATCCAGCACGCCGTAGGTCCACAGGTCGCCGGTGACATCATTCAGGATCAGGCGGTCGATCTCGCCCTTCTCATTCAGCGTATAGTAGCGGACATTCAGAAGATTCAGGTCTGTCCCCGCTAGGCGGCTGGGACGAACCGTCCCAGCCACACCCTCCGCAGTTGTATCCAGAATCTGTACATCGTCGGCAAGGGCATAGCTGCCCAGTGCCGTTGCATCTGCATTGACCTTGCCGGTAACGACCTTGTTCTCGATGCCGCTCACGGACTCGCCTTCCGGTGTTACGCGGATCTCTACCAGCCAGCCCTTGGGGTAGTTCAGGCTTTTGTCCACATTCACAGTGCGCTGAACACCATCGGTGCACATGACAGCCACACGCTGCAGCACATCCGCGCCGTTATCTTCCACAAGGCTGCGGGCTGCGCCCTGCACCACGCCGTAGAACACCTCGTCGGCCTCTGCGCCGGTAATAACATCCGCCGCCTCATTGTTCATGCCCAGCAGCAGAGTGACCACTTCGCCCACGCCGCCGCCGTTCAGGCTGGACACCTTGGAAGCCACCGCTGTGCTGCCCAGCTGATAGCTGGTGCCTGCCACGGTAACCGCCGTGGGTGCGCTGGCGCTGGGCGAAACGGCAGTGATGCGGCCTGCTGCTTTGCGGGTGTAGATCCATACAGTCTGCAGACTTTCGCTGTAATAATACACATCGTAACGGTTCAGTTCTGCAGAAGCCGAGACCTTATCGTTGCGGTAGATGCTCACCGGCGTAAAAGGCAGCTGGGTGCCTTCCGCTGCCACAAAGGGTCCCTTCAGGCTCTTGAGCATTACCGTGGAGGTGTCCACCTGACCGTTCGAAACCGTAAAGCCCAGGCTGGTACCATAGGCGCTGCCAGAGGCGGTGTTTGCCGTGAGGGTGTTATACAGCAGCAAAGCGCAGTCCTCATAGTTCATGGCCTCGCTCTGGCTGCGGTTCAGCTGGTTACGCAGGCCCAGTTCCTGCGCCTTGTTCAGCTGTGCCGTCGGGAACACGCCGTTGAGGTCGGTCATTTTATAGCCCAGCAGCTTGAGCGCTGCGGTGCAGGCTTCTTCCAGCGTGACCGTATTATCCGGGCGGAATGTACCATCAGTATAGCCGTTCATCCAGCCCTGCTGCACCGCAATGCGCACATAGGGTGCCCACTGAGAGCTGCCGGGCACATCCTTATACAGTGTGCCCAGATTGCCCTGCTGGCTGGCGCTTTCGCGGTAGGCCGAAAAGGAGACCAGCATCTTGGCAAATGCACCGCGGGTGACGGCAGCATCCAGACTGCCGGTCTGGCTGGTATCCATAGCGCCCAGCGTGATGGCCGTCTGGATGGCCGAGTTGTTCAGGCTGGCCGCCGATGCCGGAAGCACCAGCACGGATACAGCCAGGCATGCTGCAAGCAGACATGCGAAAAGACGTTTTTTCATAGGTATATTCCCCTTCCTTGGTGTTTTGCAGTCCGGCGCAACGCCGGCAGAGAAGAGTTCAGTCATAGCGCAATGCTTCAATGGGGTTGAGCCGCGCTGCGCGCTTTGCGGGCAGGTAGCCGAACAGCACGCCAATCCCCACCGAGATGCCAAAGGCCACTGCGATGGAATTGAAGGACGGGCTGACCGTGACCGTTGTGCCGTTGGTGAACATGGGCAGCACCTTGTTTGCTCCCATGGATACGATGTAGCCCAGTGCAATGCCCAGTGCGCCGCCGAGGGCCGAGGTGGTGGCTGCTTCCACCACGAACTGCGACAGAATGGTGCGTTCCTTGGCACCCAGTGCCTTGCGAATGCCGATCTCGCGGGTGCGCTCAGTCACCGACACCAGCATGATGTTCATGATGCCAATGCCGCCCACCAGCAGCGAAATGCTGGCAATGCCAGTCAGGATCACAATGACCATGTTGATCATGTTGTTCATTTCCTCCAGCCACTCGCTGGCGCTGTAGACATAGTAGCCGTTATCCGAGCCAAGCAGGCGCTGCAGTTCGCTTTCCACCGCAGACTTTGCTTCGTTGGCGCGGCCCTCATCCTCCATGACCGCGGCATAGTTGTTCACCGTGCTCTGGCTGGAAAGGCGCATGGCCGTGGTATAGGGCAGGTAAACGCAGTCGTCATCGCTGCCCTGCTGCATGTCCGGATCGCTGACTTTGGCCGCCAGCACGCCCACGATGCGGAACTTGTTGGCACCGATCTTGAGCGTCTGGCCAAGGCCGTTGCCGCCAAAGGCCACACGGTTGAGGTAATCGCCGATGACACACACATGCTTGTTATCCTTCATATCCATGTACTGCAGGCCGCGTCCCTGCGCGATCTGGTAATTTTTCATGGCGGAATAGTTCTCGTCCACGCCGCTGATGTTGGACCAGCGGTAGCTGGTAGTGCCGATCTTCAGCGTGCCGCTGCCGCTGAAATCGATCTGCGGCGAAATGGACTGGATCAGCTCCGGGTACTCCGTGGGCAGCTTGTACATTTCCTCCACCGAAACGGTGCGTGAGCCGTTGCCCCACACCTGCACCGAAAGGGTGTTGGTACCCAGTGCCGAAAAGCTGTCGCGCATGCTTTTGGTCATGCCGTTGCCCAAGCCCACGATGACGATGACTGCCATAACACCGATGATGATGCCCAGCATGGTAAGGAAGGTGCGCAGTTTGTTGCTCCACACGTTCTGGATGGCCTGACGGAAGGTTTCAATAATCATGCTTTCTCCTCCTCATCCGGCGTTTCCGGCAGCAGCGTGGGCTGCACCACGGCTTCCGGTGCATGGGCATCGCCATCGTAGACCACCCGCCCGTCCTCCAGACGGATGATGCGGTCTGCCTGCACCGCAATGGAATTATCGTGGGTGATGAGCACCACGGTGTGGCCCTCATCGTGCATCTGCTGCAGCATTCCCAGCACTTCGCGGCCGGTGTGGCTGTCCAGTGCGCCGGTAGGCTCGTCGGCCAGAATGACCGCCGGGTTCCGCACCAGCGCCCGAGCGATGGAAACACGCTGCTGCTGGCCGCCGGAAAGCTGGTTGGGGCGGTTCCTGAGCTTATCGCCCAGACCCACCTGCTCCAGCACCTCTTTGGCCCGGGCGTGGCGCTCGGCGCGGCCGATGCCCGCATACACCAGCGGCACCTCCACGTTCTCCATCAGGTTGAGCCTTGGCAAAAGGTTGTACTGCTGGAAGATGAAACCCAGCATCTCGTTGCGGACGGATGCCAGCTCGTTGCGGCTCATCCGGCCAACGTCTTTTCCGTTCAGGCGGTAGGTGCCGTGGGTGGGCACATCCAGACATCCGATGATGTTCATGCAGGTGGATTTGCCGGAGCCGGACTGGCCCACGATGGCCACGAACTCGCCTTTTTCGATTTTCATGGTGATGTGGTCTGCAGCCTTTACCGTGGTGTCACCCATCTGGTAATACTTGCACACCTCATCAAACTCGATCAGAGCGCTCATGCATTCCTCCTGTGTCAGCCCAGATAGACCACGCCGTCTGCCTGAGACGGATTCACGGCATCCTCTGCGGAGCTCTGCTTTTCCTCGGCTTCCACAGGCTCTTCCGCCGGTACGGTCCCGTTTTCCGGTTCTGCTTCATCGACCATGCCGTTCTCAGCATCGGCGCCTTCCTCGCCCTCGGTGCCCTCTGCATCCGCCTCGTAATAGCCGCCGTCGTCATAGTACGTATCGGTACTTGCTGCGGCAGAGTCGTAAGCCACCGTGTCATTGCCGGTCAGCCCGCTGACGATCTGGGTGTAGTTGTCATCGCTGACGCCGGTCTTGACCGGCACATACACATAGCCGTCCGGCGCGATCATGCCCGGGTCTGCGTTGACTGCGCTGGGGGAGTCCTGCGTGACCAGCACATAGCCGCCGCGCACGATGGCAGCGTTGGGCACGGTAAGGGTATTCTTTGCCTGTGCCACCACGATCTCAGCATTGGCGTTCATGCCCGGGCGCAGGCCATCGGTCTCATCAATGCGCACCTTGACCGGGTAGGTGGTGGTGCCGCCGTTGGAGGTACCCTTCATGGAAACACGGGTCACAACGCCGGTATAGGTCTTGTCCGGCACGGCATCCGCCGTGACCTGCACGCTCTGACCCACCGACAGGCTGCTGACCTGCAGCTCGTCCACGTTCAGGGTCATCTCCAGATAGCTCAGGTCAAAGATCGTGCACAGGTCCGAGCCGGCGGACAGCGCGTCCCCGGCCTTGGCATTCTTTTCAATAATGGTGCCGCTGATGGGCGAGGTGATGGTGTAGTTGTTCATGGCCTCCTGCAGATTGTCCATGTTCAGCTCGGCGCTGCGCAGGCTCTCGGCGGCAGACTGGATAGCCTCGGTCAGGTCCTCGCCGCTGATCTGCAGCACGATATCGTCCTTGTTCACGGCTCCGCCTTCCGGCACATTGATGGCCGTCACGGTACCGGCGGCAAGGGCAGTCAGGGTGCGCTCCGCCTGATACTCAAAGCACTTGGCGGCAATGCAGTTCACGCCATTGATGGTTGCCGTTGCTGCCTGCGCAGTGGTCAGGCCGCCTGCATTGCGCACAGCAATGGTCACGGTGCGGGTGAGCAGGTTGCCGGTGCTCAGGGCATCGGTGCCGGTCACAGCGGTCACGGTGCCGGTCAGCATTTCAAAGGTGCCGTCCAGCGTCACCTCTGCGCTCTGGCCCACCGAGAAGGTGGCGGCATCTGCTGCCGGGAACTCCAGCCGCAGCACCATTTTGGAGCTGTCACGGATGACCGCCACTTCCTGACCGCTGGTCACTTCGTCACCCTTGGCCACCTTGAGGGCACTCACAACACCTGCCACCTCGGCGCGGACATACTGGCGGTCTGCCGTCTTGTCGTAGCTGCGCTGTGCCTGCTGCAGAGCAATGGACGCCTGCTCCGCCTTGGTGGTGGCATCGGAGGAGTCCACCGTGTACAGCACGGTGCCTTCCTCCACGATGTCTCCTTCCTCAAAGCTGCTGGTCAACACCTTGCCCGCTACCAGCGACTTAACATTATACGTATTAGCAGGGTTCAGAGTGCCGGTTCCGCTGAGGGTGTTGGACACATCCCGCTTGGACGGCGAGACCTGCACATAGTTGATGTCCGTATTGGCGTTCTGTGCCTTGTCCGGGCGCAGGATGAACCATCCGCCCAGCACGGCCACGCACACCACCGGCACCATCCATTTCCAGTTCTTGCGGAAAAAGGCTGCTGCTTTGCCGCCCTTCGCTGCGGGCTTTGCCTCACCCGCAGCCGTCTGCTGTACCGCAGCATCCTGCTTCTTTTTAAAGATCATGCTTGCTGTTTCCTCCTGTATCTTTCAGGGCATGCCCTGGTTTCGGTATCGGGCGCAGGCTTTGCAAAAGCGCGCGATAAAGAGTTTATTGTTAGTTTATCGCATTTTCGTCTATTACACAAGCGTCTAAATTTTGTTTTGACGCATTTGTGTCAAAGTTTTACCCAACTTTCACACCGTGCCCTCTTTTGCCTTCCAGACAAAGCAAAAGAGACAGTGCCCCGCTCTTGCAGGGTACTGCCTCTTTTTTGAAGCACGATCTTTATTCAGCTGTAGTTTCCACTACCACATACACCCCGGCAGGGACGCATGCAGCCCATGCGCCGTCCTTGTCCAGCCAGCCGAATTGCTCGCACACATGGTCCGGGCACTGACTGTCCAAGAACGCGATGGCACCATCCTTTACCTGCAGATGCACGACATAATTGCCCACATCATACAGGTAATCGTGGTCTGTATCCAGCGGCAGAGTCTCGGTGATGCCATCGCCAAAATCGACGGTGGCCTGCAGGCCGCTGCCCTTGCTGCTGTGTGCTGCGCGCACGCCGAAATACAGCGCTGCTGCCAGCACAAGGATCACTGCAGCAAAGATCAGGTTCTTCATCCATGGCTTCAGGCCTTTGGAGCCGGAAGCGTTTTCAGGTGCTTCGCGGGTACTCATGCAGCGTAGTCGCTGGCAGCCTTACCTGCAATGCGGCCAAACACGGTGAAGTCTGCAACAGCGTTGCCGCCCAGACGGTTTGCACCGTGCACACCGCCAGTGACCTCACCTGCTGCAAACAGGCCCGGGATCACAGTGCCGTCCTCCTTGAGGACTTCGGTGTTGGTGTTGATGGTCAGGCCGCCCATGGTGTGGTGCACACCGGCAGTGACCTTGATTGCATAGTACGGAGCAGTATCCAGCGGGTTTGCAAAGCTGGTGCGGCCAAAGTCGGGGTCATTCTTGGCCTCAACATAGCCGTTCCAAGTCTTCATGGTCTCGGCAAAAGCAGCCTCATCAACGCCCATTGCCTTGCCCAGCTCCTCGTAGGTCTCGCCGGTCACGGTGTAGCCCTTCTTGATGTAGCCCTGAATGACGCTGGAAGCATCGACCATAGCCTGATCGACCACCAGCCAGCTGTAGCTGCCGGTCTGTGCGATCTCTGCAGCAGAGACCACGTCACGGGTGCCCACTTCGTCGATGAAGCGCTTGCCCTCGGCGTTGATCAGCACAGCGCCGTCGCCGCGCAGACCCTCGGTGATCAGGGCAGCGGTGTTGGCCTCAACGGTGGGGTGGATCTGGATCTGGTCCATATCCACGGTGCCAGCGCCGATTGCGGTGGCCATCTCAATGCCCTGACCCTGAGCGCCGGCAGCGTTGGTGGTCATGAAGCCCTTCAGCTCAGGCTTGTACTCGACAACCATGTCCAGATTTGCGCCGAAGCCGCCGGTGGTCAGCACCACAGCCTTGGCGTTCACGGTGACGGTCTCGCCGGTAGAACCGGTGGCCTTGATGCCCACAGCAGCGCCGCTCGCATCGGTCAGGATCTCGTTGGCGGTGGTGTTCAGCAGAATCTGAACGCCAGCCTTCTCACAGTTCTCCTCCAGCAGGGGGATCATGTAGGAACCGACAGAAACGGTCTTGCCCTCTGCGTCCACAGGGCGATGGATGCGCTTGACGGATGCGCCGCCAAAGCTGGAAACGCTGTGCAGGGTGATGCCGTGCTCGTCCAGCCAATCGATGGCATCAGCAGAGTTGGAGCACAGGGTCTCCACCAGAGCAGGGTCGTTGATGCCCTTGCCGCCGATCATGGTGTCCAGCTCCATCAGCTCAACAGAGTCGAAGTAGCCGGTGGGGTTCTTCTGGTACTCTGCCCACTGCTCAGAGACGGTCTTTGCCAGAGCGGTGATGGTCTCGTTGTCAGCGTACTTTTCAGCAGCGGTCTTCAGGGTCTTTTCGACACCGGCAGACTCGCCGAACTCGTTCTCATCCTGATACACAGTCTTGCCGGCGTTCATGCCGCCGGTAGCGCGCACAGAGTTGCCGCCCACCATGGCCTGGCTCTCCACGATCACAACGCTCTTGCCCTCGGCAGCAGCGGTGATGGCAGCGGTCATGCCTGCGCCGCCTGCACCCACGATGACAACGTCAGCGTCAACGGTGGAATCCTCGGCCTTGGTCTCGTCGGCCTTGACCTCGATCTTATAGTCGTCGGCGTTCAGGCCGGCGGCAGTCAGGGCAGCGGCTGCTGCCTCCTTGATGGCGTTGGAGGTGATGGTCGCGGTGGACACGCCGTCCACGGCGATGCTGCCGGTCTCAGCGATCTGAGCGGGCAGCTGCTCCAGTGCCAGCGTACCGATGCCGGGGGTCTCGTCCTTACCCTCAGCGGTGCAGCCGGTGATCTTGCCGTCTTCCAGCGTCAGGGTAACGGTAACGTCGCCGCCCATACCCTTGGCAGTGCCGGTGAAATCGCCGGACACGCCGCCTGCGGTGGAAGCGGACTTGCTGCCGCAGCCGTAGCCCAGCAGACTGACACCCACAACAACCGCCATGGCCAGCGCAGCCACGCTCTTGCGGATCTGATTCTTTTTCATTGTTTCTTCCTTCTCATATTCGGGTTGCTTGTGTTCGGACATCTATCAGCAAAAAAGGGGGAGCTGCTCATTCGGAAAGCAGCTTCCCCTCGCTGAAACTTAGGAAAAACTTAGGCGTTAGCCTGAGCTGCAGCAACAGCGCATGCGACGGTAGCGCCGACCATCGGGTTGTTGCCCATGCCGATCAGGCCCATCATCTCAACGTGTGCAGGCACAGAAGAAGAACCTGCAAACTGAGCATCGCCGTGCACACGGCCCAGAGAGTCGGTCAGGCCGTAGCTTGCGGGGCCTGCGGCCACGTTATCGGGATGCAGGGTACGGCCCGTGCCGCCGCCGGAAGCGACGGAGAAGTACTTCTTGCCGTTCTCGATGGCCCACTTCTTGTAGGTGCCTGCAACCAGATGCTGGAAGCGGACGGGGTTGGTGGAGTTGCCGGTGATGGAGCACTGAACGTCCTCTTTCTTCATGATGGCAACGCCTTCCATAACGTCGTTTGCACCGTAGCACTTGACGGCTGCGCGCTCGCCCTCAGAGAAGGGGATCTCCTTGACGACGGTCAGGGTCTGAGTGGGGATGTCGTACTCAGTCTGAACATAGGTGAAGCCGTTGATACGGGAAATGATGTAAGCTGCATCCTTGCCCAGGCCGTTCAGGATGACGCGCAGGGGGGTCTTGCGGACCTTGTTTGCGGTGCGGGCGATGCCGATAGCACCCTCAGCAGCAGCAAAGGACTCGTGGCCTGCCAGGAAAGCGAAGCAGGTGGTGTCCTCGCTCAGCAGACGAGCGCCCAGATTGCCGTGGCCCAGACCGACCTGACGCTGCTCAGCGACAGAGCCGGGGATGGTGAAGGCTTCCAGACCTTCGCCGATGGCAGCAGCGCACTCGGCAGCATCGGTCAGGCCGCGCTTGACGGCGATAGCGGTGCCCAGGGTGTATGCCCAGACAGCGTTATCAAAGCAGATGGGCTGAACGCCGCGCACGATCTTGTCGCAGTCGATGCCCTTAGCGAGGAGCATCTCGTTGCAAGCGTCCAGAGACTCCAGGCCGTTAGCCTTCAGGCATGCCTCGATTTTCGGCATGCGGCGATCCATAGATTCAAAAGTTGCCATGAGTTGTTCCTCCTCTCTTATTCCTCACGCGGGTCAATGTACTTCACAGCACCCTGCTCCTTGCTGAAGCGGCCGTAAGTACCCACGTTCTTCTCATAAGCCTCGTTGGGGGTCTTGCCGTGACGGATATCCTCCATCATCTTGCCCAGCTTGACGAACTGATAGCCGATGACCTCATCGTTGGCATCCACAGCCAGCTTGTTGATATAGCCCTCGGTCAGCTCCAGATAACGGACGCCCTTTGCCTTGGTGGAGAAGATGGTGCCGGTCATGGAGCGCAGGCCCTTGCCCAGGTCGTCCAGACCTGCGCCGATGGGCAGACCGTCCTCAGAGAAAGCGGTCTGGCTGCGGCCGTAGACGATCTGCAGGAACAGCTCGCGCATAGCAACGTTGATGGCATCGCACACCAGGTCGGTGTTCAGAGCTTCCAGAATGGTCTTGCCGGGCAGGATCTCGCCTGCCATAGCAGCAGAGTGGGTCATACCGGAGCAGCCGATGGTCTCCACCAGAGCCTCCTCGATGACACCGTTCTTGATGTTCAGGGACAGCTTGCAGGTACCCTGCTGAGGTGCGCACCAGCCCACACCGTGGGTGTAGCCGCTGATGTCCTTGATCTCATAGGCCTTGACCCATGCGCCCTCTTCGGGGATGGGAGCCGGACCATGCTTAGGACCTTTGGTGATCGGGCACATATTCTGTACTTGCTGCGAATAGGTCATAATCATACTCTCCTTTTGACAAATGTTGCTTTGCAGCACAAAGCCGCCGCCGCGCCCTGCCGGCACAGCCGCTGCCCTTTGCTGCTTGCATCTGACCGGGCGCGCCGCTCTCTTTCAGCGCCTTAACCGGTACTACCACGCATGATTTTATTATAGAGAAAGCTGACGGATTTTGCAATACATTTCCGGTAAAAAACATCAAAACTATTTGCAGTTGTCTTCCGCTAACTGTCAATTCGGATGCTTTTGTCATTTCATTCGTCAAGTTTTTGTCAACTATGTCAAGAGGGCAAATTTCACGCTCCTGTGTCCTGCCTGCGCGGTGTCTGCCCGGCAGGCTTCAGTACCCACATGGCCGCAAAGCCCGCCGCTGCGCCGCCCACGGCAAGCCAGTGCCGCCCGGCTTCCAACCCCCAGAGATTTGCTGCAAACGGAAAGGCCAGACTGCCCACGCTCTGCCCCAGTGCCAGAAAACCGTAGTTCACCCCTGCGTGCGGCAGGCCGAACAGATCGGTGGAAAGGGCGGGCAGCACTGCTGCAAGGCCGGAATAGCAGAAGGTAAGCCCCGCATAACAGGCGATCACCCACCAGCCCTGCGCAAACGCAAACCCTGCCGAAAGCCCCAGCGACACCGCAAACAGCAGCAGATCGGTGGGCCTGCGGCCAATTTTATCGCTGAGCATGGGCATCAGCAGGCGGCCCGCCGCACTGCCCACGCTGCCCAGCACCACGCTCCACAATGCAGCGCTCTCGTCCAGCCCCCGCTCCACGCCCAGCTTCAGGATGATGGGGCTGAACAGAAGCACCGCCGGGGTGGAAAAACACACTGCACCTGCGCACAGCCAGTACTGCTTTGTTTTCAACATCTGCCATGGGGAAAGGTCGATCTCATTTTTGCCGCTCCCCTGCTGGTTTTGTCTGCTTTCCGGCGGGTCCTGCAGCAGCAGACTGCCCGCAAGGCAGACGGGCAGCGTTATGGCCCCCAGCGCCCAGAACGCGCCCCGGATGCCCTGCACGATTCCAAAGCCGCTGACCGCCGTGCGCACGAACACGGTGAGGAACGCACCGGAAAGGCCCACCGCCCCGCCGATCACGCCGGTGGCAAGGCCCTTGCGCCCGGCATACCACTTCTGTGCGCAGGATTGGATGGATGGGTACAGAAACGCCGTGCCCAGCCCCGCCGGGATACTGAATGCCAGAAAAAAGCTGCCCGCACTGCCGCCCGGCAGGATAGCCGCTGCAAAAAATCCGCCGCACAGCAGTGCTGTTCCCCACAGAGCCGCACACCGCGGGCCTCGGCTGTCCTGCAGAAAGCCGCCGAGGACGCACCCCACGCCGAACGCCGCAATGAGGATGCCGAAGGCATAGCCTGCCCCCTGCTCGCTCAGGCCATACTCGTCCATGACCGGCTGCTGGAATACGCCCCACGCCGCCGGGATGCCCGTGAGCACCTGAATGGCTGCGCCCGCCGCAAGGATGGTCCACGGATGTTTTGCTGTAAATTGCTGTTTCATCGTCTGTCCTCCGAATGGTTTTTCCTTTACAGTGTGCCCATTTCAATTGACAAAACGGCAGATTTCTTTATAATGAATAAGGTAAAAGTATTTACATTGATTTATATAGAGAGGAACCATCTTATGAAAACACAGGCATTGAAGGGCATGCGCGACCTGCTGCCCGCAGAGCAGACCCTGCGCGATTACATTCAGGGCAAAATTCTGGAGACCTACCGTGCGTCCGGCTTCGAGCGCATTTCCACCCCCATGCTGGAGGATATGGAGAATCTGGACAAATCCGACGGCGGCGACAACCTGAACCTGATCTTCAAGGTGCTCAAGCGCGGCGATAAGCTCACCGCTGCCCTGAACACCGGCGATCCCAAGCAGCTTTCCGATATGGGCCTGCGCTATGACCTGACCCTGCCGCTGAGCCGCTATTATGCCGCCAACAAGGATAAGCTGCCCAATCCCTTCAAGGTGATCCAGACCGACCGTGTGTTCCGCGCCGAGCGCCCGCAGAAGGGCCGTCTGCGCGAGTTCGTACAGTGCGATATCGACATTCTGGGCGATTCTTCCCCCAATGCCGAGGTGGAACTGATCGACGTGACCACCCGTGCCCTGCTGAACATCGGCTTCACCGGCTTCACCGTCAACATCAATGACCGCCGCATCCTGCGCGGGATGCTGGAGAGCATGGGTTTTTCCGCTGATACGCTGGATTCCGTCTGCATCACCTTTGATAAGATGGACAAGATCGGTGCCGATGGTGTGAAGGCTGAGCTGACCGAAAAGCAGCTGCCGGAAAATGCCATCAACGCACTGGCCGACTTCATTGCCGTAGGCGAAGTCACGCTGGATGCCGTGGCTGCCCGCTGCGCAGACCCCGCCATTGCCGACGACCTCAAGTATGTCCTTGCTACCGCCAACGCCATGGCTGCAGGCCGCTATCAGGTAGCCTACTGCCCCAGTCTGGTGCGCGGTCAGGGCTACTACACCGGCATGGTGTTTGAGATCACCTGCCCGCAGTTCAGCGGTGCCGTGGCCGGCGGCGGCCGCTACGACAACATGGTGGGCAAGTTCCTGGGCACTCAGGTGCCCGCCGTGGGCTTCTCCATCGGCTTCGAGCGGGTGTGTGGCATCCTGCTGGAGCAGGGCTACCAGATCCCCGGCGCAAAGCAGAAGATCGCCCTGCTGTACGGCAAGGATGCCGATTTCACCGCCGTTCTTGCCAAGGCTGCAGACCTGCGCAGCAGCTACAATGTCACCGTTCTGCAGCAGGCCAAGAAGCTGGGCAAACAGTTGGGCCAGCTGGAAGCTTCCGGTTTTTCCGGTGCCGCCTTTATGGATAAGGATGAGATCAAAATTTTTGCGCAGCAGTAAATAATTGCACACAAAGCCCCTTTACTTTTGATATGCTACCCCTAGAATAGACAGAGTAAAAACAAAACTCTGAGTACTCTTGGGGTATTTTCATGTCAAGAAAAAACACCTCAGAAAATCGAGCGATTTTCTGAGGTGTTCTTGTTTTTTCTGGTTTAAAAGCCGGTAGGCGGCACATAGTAACTGGGGATCGAGGCTGTTTTCTGCACATTTGCCTGCTGGCGCAGCGCTGAACGGGTCACCTCTGCCCAAGAATACTGGGTCATATACTCGCCGCGATAGGAATTGGTGGCCGAGCGGCTGCCCCGCAGGAAATTGTAATAATCACAATCCACCTTGCTGGTGTCCAGCGCCAGTGTGCTGCGGCCGCGGATGAGCAGGCCGGTAACACCTGCATCCTCCAGCGTATGGCTCAGGTCAAAGATCAGATTGCGGAGATGGCTGTGCAGCGATGCGGTGTCGGGCTTATCCTCCCACAGCACGGCCAGCATTTCGCCGTTGGTGCAGGTGGCACCATTGCGATCCACCAGATAGGCCAGCAGCTCCTTGCTCTTGCTGCGCTTGAAGGCCAAAGCGCGCCCGCCCACGAAGATCTCAAAATTGCCAAAGCACTGGATCTTGATGCCGACAGGGGCATTCTCCGGCGGGTAGCGCAGATGCTCCAGCACATTGCGCACATCTGCCTCGTTTGCAGGCTTGAGTAAAAAGCCGCTCACGAAGATCTGCAGCGCTTCCAGCGCATACTCCGGGTGCTCTGTTACCACAATGATGTTGCAGCGCGGCTGCAGCTTCTGGATCATGCGCGTCAAAGCAAGCCCGTTCATGCCGGGCATTTCCAGATTGAGGAAAGCCGCGTCCATCGGCCCCTGACGCATCCAGCTCAGTGCATCCTCGGTCGTCATGGCGCTGATATAGTCACAGTCGGGTGCAACGCGGCACAGGATGCGGATCAGCGAGTTGATCGCAAGCTGTCCATCATCGACGACCAGTATCTTCATTCGTACACCCCCGCAAGTTTACCATACATGTTCCCTGTTTCAGTTTAACACTTTGTCCTTTGATTCGCAAGTTTTTTTGCACAAAAAGCCAAAAGCTCCACACTTCTTTACAAAAGGACGTTCCTTCCCCATCAGTTTCCTCATAAAGCAGCTGGCTGAAAGAGGCATCTTTCCCATTTTCATTTCCGGCAGTCAAAGCAACTATACAAGATACTCTGTGCCATCCAGTCCGGTCAGTTTTTGTGCTGTCGTTTGTCCCACACGGGTGCAGAGCCGCTCATACGCCTGCCGCATTCGGGTAGGGCGCGAGGTGCAGTTGTGTGCATCGGAAGAGACCGCGTCCACCAGCCCCGCCTTGACCCAGTGCTCCAGCCGCATCCGCTGCCAGAAGCCGCTGTCCAGCACAGCCGAGCAGTTGATCTGGCAGCGCAGCCGGTACTGCTCATGCAGGCGGGCCAGCAGGCCGTGCTGCGCAAGGCAGGGATACCGCTCAATGTGGGCCACCAGAATGCGGTAACCCGCACCCGTGATCTCCTGCAGAGCCGTTTCCAGCTCCTTTGCCGTTATGTTCGGCACAAATTCCAGCAGCACCCAGCCGGTATCTCCCAAGGTCAGCAGCTGGCGCTGGACTGCCGCATATCCCGCCGCAGGGGTATACAAAAGCTCTGAGCCGTGCTCCAGTTTCAGGTCGTAGCCCTTCTGCGCACAGTAATCCCGGGCAAAGGCCAGATGCCGGTCATAGACTTCCTGCGGGAAGTGTTCCATGCCCGGCGTACTGTGCGAGGTAGCAAACAGGTGCCGCACACCGTCTGCTGCCGCTGCATCCAGCATGGCATACATTTCTTCTCTGGTCTGCGCACCATCGTCCACGCCGTAGACGAAGTGCGCATGATAATCCGTAAAGCCGCTCATTTCTTTTCCGCTTCGTGGCTCCGTTTATAATACTTTCTGTAATAACCGTACTTTCCATACTTTGAGTAGGATTTGTAGTACTTGCGGCCCATATAGTTGTCGTAGTCCACCTGATTGAGCACGGTGCCCAGAATGGGGCAGCCGGTCTGCTCGATCTGCTGCTTCACGTCCAGCAGCTCCTGACGGCTCACATCGTTGTAGTTCACTGCGATCAGGGTGCCGTCACATGCCTTGGCGATCTCCGCCGCATCGATGACCACGCCCACCGGGGGTGCGTCCACAATGACGTAATCTGCCATTCTGGCCAGCATATCCAGCAGTTCGGCAAAATGGCTGTTGGTCAGCAGCGCCAGCGGGTTGGGCACATCGCGGCCCACCGGCACCATGATCGCGTTGGGGATGTCGGTCTGGTAGATGACCTCATCCATGCCCACCATGCCGGCCAGAAAATGGGAGAGGCCCTTGCCGTCGCTGCGGCCATCCTCATATTTCAGGCCGTAGTCATTGTTGACCATGCTGCGGCGCAGGTCTGCGTCCACCAGCGCCACCTTGATGCCGCGCTGTGCCAGCGTGCGCATCAGGTTTATGGACAGATAGCTCTTGCCCTCTGCAGCATGGCAGCTGGTGATCATGATCTTTTTGACACTCGCACCTGCAAAGGAGAGGTTGGTGCTCAGGGTATTAAAGGCTTCATTTCCCGCATAATCCAGAGCCGGAAATTTTGTGATCTTCAGCTGTTTCATGCTTTCCTCCCAGAGCTGCCGCCCACACGGCGGCGGACATCATTGGCAAACCGCTTGGTGCGGCGCTTGAACTCGCTTTTCTCTTTCGGCTGTTCGCCAGCATCGGCCAGCGGGATCGATGCCAGCACGACCATGCCGGTATACTTGCGGATATCATCGGCAGACTTGTAGGTATCGTCCAGCATGGTCCGCAGCACCACCACGGCACAGGCCAGCACAAAGCCCACTACAAAGCCCAGCAGGATGTTCTTGGCCTTGTTGGGGCTGAACGGGTTCTCCGGCACACGCGCAGAAGACATCAGGGTGGGCTCGTCCGTCTTCATCTTTTCCGAGATGTACTTTGCGCCCACATCCGCATACTCGTTTGCGATCGCTGCTGCTTCTTCCGGGTCCGGGTTCGTGACCGTGATATCCAGCATACGGGTGTCGCTGGTGTTGGTGACAGACAGCATACTGGCCATATCGGTGTAGGTGTAATCCAGATCCAGGTTGCTGATGACCTTTTCGTGGACTTCCCACATTTCAAAGACCTTGATGTAATCGCTGGTCAGCTCGCTGCCGACCTGCAGATCGGAGAAGTTCAGCACCGAATCATTGCGGCTGACCACATAAATGGTGGCCGTTGCCTTGTACATCGGCGTTACCAGAAAAAACGTATAAAGCGCCATCAGTACGGCACCCACCACAGCCGTGGCTGCAATGAGCGTCCAGTGGGCCAGCAGGCCCATGAACAGTTCCAGCAGATCAATGGTATCTTCTCCCTGTTCCGGCTGTACCGCCAAAGCTGTGCGCTCCTTCACAAAAGTATCTTGCTGCACGATTTCACTCCTTATAACCTTATAATACTGCCGCCCATGCGGCCCGGGCGTTGTGCCCTTTCCTCTATTTCTCTGAATCCTATACGCCAAAAATGCGGCGTTCCCTTTTTCATCAGGGAGCACCGCAGAACATTTCTAGTTCTTAGCCCTCAATGGTCTTCACGGCCACCAGAACGAAGTTGGAGCCATAGAGCTTGACCTGACGGCCCTTCAGGTTCACCACGATCTTGCCATCCACGACCTTACCGGGCACAGTATAGTAGGTATAGGTCACAGTGCCGTCTGCCTTCGTCTTGGGCACAGCCACCAGAACGGTAACTTGCTCGTTGTCCTCGTAAGCAGCCTCAATGACCTTGGACTCAATGGTCAGCTTAACATTTGCAGCGTCGAGCAGGTTAGAGGTCTGCATCTCAAAGGCCTGCGTTACAGTAACATCTATAGTCGTCTTCTTTTCTTTCGAAGCGCCCGCAGCCTTCTGCAGGTCTGCATCAGAAGTGATGTCCTGCAGGACTTCCTCGACCTGAGCGGTATCCTCCTTGGCAGTGACCTTCACATCGCTGACAATGCCCAGAACACCGGTGACGGTAGCAGAACCGCTGGCCTTGACCTCATCTGCCACAGTCTTGCTGGGCGTTGCTGCCAGAACAGACACACCCATGCCCACGACCATAGCAGCGGTCAGAACAGCGCTGATAACTTTCTTCATAATGAAGATCTCCTTTCACTTCAAGCCGCACTCCCCAAGATGCTGCTTTCTATCGCAAATGCTTTTCAACATTTACATCATTCTTCAACAGGCTCCCAGAACAGCGTCAGAACCGCTTTCTGGATGGAAGCTTCGGTCGGATAGAACTCGGTGAATCCGTCCTCTGCCACCTTGTGTTCGCCTTCCAGTGCAATGGCAGGCTCCACAGTATCATCTTTGGCAGCCCACACCTCGTTCACCAGCCGGCCCTTTGCAAGGTCGGTGACCAGATACGGCTGCAGCGCATCGTACACCTGTGCGGTGAACTGCTGATCCTGCTGCACCCTGCTTTCCAGCTGTGCGGAAAGCTGTGCAAGATACTCCTCCTGCCGCACCATGCGGGCTTCGTTGGTGCCTTCGCCAATATCCATGCGCCTACGCACAAAGATCTCAGCCTGATTGCCCTGCAGCGTCAGGGTAGCCCCCTTGGTCATGGCCGGGTCTGCTGCGGAGAAATCATCCTCCAGCGTCACGGTCACACCGCCTGCAAGGTCGTTCAGCACCGAGATGCCGTCCAGACTCATAGCCAGATAGAAATCAATGTTTTCCCCCTGCAGCAGGCGGGACACTGCATCACGGGCATAGCCGCAGCTTTCCTCCTTGCCATCGCCAAAGCCATGGGCAAGGCTGATCTGCATCTGAGTGGTGCCCACCGGATTGCCCAGCATGCCAAGCACCGTAACCTCTGCCATGGTGTCGCGGTCGATCTTGAGCTGACGGACCGTCTTGTCTTTGCTGTCTATCACAATGAGCCGCTGAAAATCCGCCTGACCGCCCTGATAGGAGCCTTCTGCTTCCACCTCGCTGTCATGGTCAATGCCCATAACAAGGATGGTGGTCAGATCTGTGCGCCTGCGGTAGGTCACGCCGTCCACTTCCATGGTCTCGGCGGTCTCCTGCGGCAGCTCCGTCCGGGTCTCCGGCTTTTGGCTGCGCTTTTCCAGCCAGCTTCCGCCCACAAAAAGCAGTACAGCTGCCAGCACCAGCACAGCCAGCGCAGCAGCGGCACCACGATGTTGTTTTTGTCTGTTCAAGCGGGTAAGTTTCCCTCTTTTCTTCGGAATATAGTTTTCTGCGGGAAGGTCTTTCCATTGCCACAGAAAGATATTCCTTGGCTTATTATAGCGTCACAAGCGTGCAACTGTCAATGCATTTTCGTTATTTTTCGGCAGGAAATTTCGCATTTTCAGCCTTTAGGGAGCCACAGATAAACACAAACCCCGGCCATGCAGAGTTCATCCGCACAGCCGGGGCCAATTGGTATTTTATTTGATATCCAGTTCAGGCGGCACATCGATCTGGTCCGAGACATACTTGCCGTTCTTTTTGCGCTGCCGCACGCACTCCGTCAGCAGATATTCGATCTGCCCGTTCACCGAGCGGAAGTCATCTTCGGCCCAGGCGGCAAGGGCATCGTAGAGCTTCGCGTTCAGGCGCAGGGGCACCTGCTTTTTTGGTTCTGCCATCAGTACAGGCTGCCGCTGTTCACGATGGGCTGGGCATCACGGTTGCCGCACAGCACCACCAGCAGGTTGGAGACCATTGCCGCCTTGCGCTCGTCGTCCAGCTCCACTACCTTGTTCTCATTCAGGCGTTCAAGGGCCATTTCCACCATGCCCACAGCACCGTCCACGATCATCTTGCGGGCATCGATGATGGCACTTGCCTGCTGGCGCTGCAGCATCACGGCTGCGATCTCCGGCGCATAGGCCAGATAGGTGATGCGGGCTTCCACTACCTCGATGCCGGCCTCGGCTACATTCTTCTGGATCTCGTCCCGGATGCGGGCGGCTACCACCTCCGAGGAGCCGCGCAGACTGCCCTCATCGGCTACGCCGTCGCCGGTGGTGTCCACATTGGGAGCCACATCATAGGGGTAAACGCGCACCACATTGCGCAGAGCGCTGTCGCACTGCAGGGAGAGGTACTCCTTGTAGTTGTCCACATTGAATACGGCCTTTGCGGTATCGGTCACGCGCCAGATGACCGCAATGCCGATCTCCACCGGGTTGCCCAGACAATCGTTGATCTTCTGGCGGGAGTTGTTGAGGGTCATCATTTTGAGCGAGATCTTCTTGCTGGTCGATTCTGCGGTCTGGGAACTGCTGTTACCAGCCTTAAGCAGGGCCGCCATGCCGGTTTCGCCGCTGTTCACATCGCCGCTCTGGCTCAGTTTGGTGCCAGCTGCCGGGTTCACCGCGGTGCAGAAGGGGTTCACCCAGTAAAACCCCTGTCCCTTCAGGGTGCCGATGTAATCGCCGAACAGAGTGAGCACCAGTGCTTCCTGGGGCTTTAACACCTTCAGGCCGCAGAGCAGGAAGATGCCCGCCACCCAGTATGCGATGGACAGGATCGTGAGCAGGATGCCCGGAAACAGGCTTTCGTCCAGCAGAATGATGCTGTAGAAAAACAGCAGGACGGTAACAGCATAGCCCAGCAGGGTGAGCAGCAGCATGACCATGCCGTTCTTTTTGGTCTGCAGAATTTTCTCTTCCATAACAGTTCCCTCCTTCACAGGGTGCGGAAGCGTTTCTTTGTGATATCAAAATCATATCACTTTATATCATTCTTGTCAAGTCCTCCGCAGGCAAAAAAAGAGCCGCCGCACAAACACTGTGCAGCAGCTCCTTTTTGTTTATCTTTTTATAATGTAAGGGGCACTTGCTCTCAGGCGAAGGTCAGCACCACCTTGCCAGCGCCGCTGTTGCGGTCTGCAAGAGTATCGAATGCCTTCTGGAAGTCCTCTGCCTTGAACACATGCGTGGTGATCTCATCGACCTCTTTCAGGTGGTCAGGCAGGATCTTGACCACCTCGGGGAACTTCTGGTACTGATGACGGGTACCCAGAATGGTCAGTTCCTTTGCGTTGATCTCCTTAAAATTCACGGGGATCGGCTCCTTGCCAAAGGTCATAGCCACCAGACGGCCTGCGGGAGAAAGCTGGCTGGTTGCATGTGCCAGCAGTGCGGGAACGCCTGCGGCCTCAAAGATCACGTTGACACCCTCGCCGTCGGTCAGTTTGTTGATGAACGCATCCAGATCTTCCTTCATCGGGTTGATGCTGTAATCTGCGCAAAAGTCCTTTGCCATGGCAAGGCGGCTCTCGTTCGGCTCAGACACGATCACGGTAGCGCCGCGCGATTTTGCAATGTTGGCAACGATCAGGCCGATGGGGCCGCCGCCGTGCACCAGCACCACATCGCCGGGGCGCACATCGCCGCGCCAGTTTGCCTGCAGGCCAATCGTGAACGGCTCGCACAGAGCAGCCTGCTGATAAGTCATCTTGGAAGCATCATACTCATACACCTGGCTGCGCGGCATGACCACATATTCCTGAAAAATGCCGTCCACGATGCAGCCCAGAACCTTCAGTTCACGGCAGACATTGTGGTGGCCGCAGCGGCAGGCATAGCACTTGCCGCAGTAGGTGATCGGCTCAAACACAACACTTGCGCCGGGCTTCAGGTCGGTAACACCCTCGCCCACTGCGATCACCTCACCGGAACCCTCGTGGCCAAGCACCACAGGATACTTTGCATACGGGTTGCTGCCATGATAGACATGCACATCCGAACCGCAGATGCCGGCAGCGTGCACCTTGACGAGCACCTGATTCGGCTCCTTGATCTCAGGCATGGGACGCTCCACCAGCTGCATATCACCAGGGCGCATTCGTGCTGGCCGTCGATCTGCCCAGCGGCATCAACACCGATACGGGTGAGGCCGCCGAGGGAGCCGTCCGCGCAGACCTGACCGTGACGTTTGACAGCTGCAAGCCCCTGCACACAGCTCCAAGCCCGCACCCTTCTGCGGTGAGATCGTCTGTGCCGACATCGGCACCCGGGACGAATGGCACCCGGCAGGTCTTGCACAGCTTTAAACGCGGAATTTTACCCTTGCAAAAAAGCACTTTCCCTTATATTTGCATTGCAAATAAGGGAAAGTGCTTTTGTCTTGCTCACTATGAGGTTACTATCGCAAGGGATACGGTCAACTCCCAATAGCGAAAAGATAATACAGCAGCCTTCACTTTTTCAGCACTACGCACTCATAGGGGCGCAGCGTGTCGGCGGTGTCGGGGTAGTTACCCAGCAGTTTCTCGGCATCGGTCCAGCCTACGGGCAGGGGCTTGGCAATTTCCCGCTCCCGCAGGTTGCAGAGAACCAGCAGCTCCGTCTCGCCGTCGTACCGTCGATAGGCTAACAAATCCGCGTTGTCGGGGTACAAGAACTCGATTTTTCCCGCACTGATAACCGGCATTTTCTTGCGCAGGGCCACCAGCGTTTTGTAAAAGCTGCGGATGGAATCCGGGGCGTCCATTTGGGCAGCGGCGTTGATTGCCTTGTAGTTGTCGGCAATGCCGATCCACGGCGTACCGGTGGTAAACCCGGCGTTCTCGCTCGCGTCCCACTGCATCGGGGTGCGGCTGTCGTCGCGGCTGCGCTGGGCGATAATGTCCAGCGTCTCGGCCTCGGTCTTGTCCTGCTCTCGCAGGATCCTGTAGTAGTTGAGGCTCTCGACGTCGCGGTACTGCTCGATCTTCGTGAAGTGCGGATTCGTCATGCCCAGCTCCTCACCCTGATAAATGTACGGTGTGCCGCGCATAAAGTGGATGGCCACCGCCAGCATCTCGGCGCTTTCCTTCCAGTAGGTCGTGTCGCTGCCAAAGCGGCTGACCGCACGGGGCTGGTCGTGGTTGCACCAGAACAGCGCATTCCAGCCGCCGTGGGCCTGCATCCCCTCCTGCCAGGTCTGGAACAGTTTCTTCATGGCGAGGTAATCAGGCTCCTTCAATTCCCACTTTTGCCCGTCCTTGTAGTCGACCTTCAGGTGGTGGAAATTGAAGCACATCGTCAGCTCGTGGTTGCCCTCAGCGGTGTAGCCGATGCAGTTTTCCAGCGTGGTGGAGGACATCTCCCCCACCGTGATCATGCCGTCGATGCCGCCCGCGGCGACCAGCTCCTTCAGGTACTTGTGGACGTTGCGGCCATCGGTGTAGAAGCGGCGGCCGTCGCCCTCGTAGTCGTCCTCATAAAATTCCGGCTTGGAGATGACATTGATGACGTCAAAGCGAAAGCCCTTGATGCCTTTCGCCTTCCAGAAGCGCAGGATGTCGGCCATTTCCTCCCGCACGGCTGGGTTTTCCCAGTTGACATCGGCCTGCATCACATCGTACAGGTGCAGATACCACTTGCCCAGTCGGGGTACATACTCCCATGCAGGACCGCCGAATTTGGAGACCCAATTGGTGGGACAGCGGTCCGGCGTGCCGTCCTTGAAGATGTAATAGTCCTGGTACTTTTTGTCGCCCGCCAGTGCTTTTTTGAACCACTCATGCTCGGTGGAGGTGTGGTTGAAGACCATGTCCAGCATCAGGCCGATGCCGCGCCTGTCCGCCTCGCGGATAAGCTCCTCCAGATCCTCCATCGTGCCGTAGCGCGGGTCAACGGCACGGTAGTCGGCCACATCATAGCCGTTGTCGCGCTGGGGCGAGGGGAAGAACGGCGTCAGCCAGAGATAGTCAACGCCCAGGTCGGCGAGGTAGTCCAGTTTCGCGGTGACACCCTTCAAATCGCCGAAGCCGTCACCGTTCGAGTCCATGAAGGATTTCGGGTAAATCTGGTAGACAACTTTATCTTTAAAATCATTCATGGTACACACCTCACAAAATCAGGCAACGCCTTTTTTTCTGCCGACGATGACGGTCAGCGCAAAGGGGACGACGATGGCAATGGCCATGCACAGCGCAAAGCTGAGCATATAGGCGGGCTGGATTGACAAAATACCAGGGATGCCGCCGACACCGATGGCGTTGGCCGTGGTGGAAGTTGCCACACAGACGACCGCTGCGATGGCAGATCCAATCATGCCGCAGATAAACGGGAAGTGGAATTTCAGGTTGACACCGAACATGGCAGGCTCCGTAACGCCCAGATAGCAGGAGATGCAGGAGGAAACGTTGACTTCCTGAGCGTCCGCGTTCTTGCGCTGCAGATAGATCATACCGAGGACGGCGGAGCCCTGCGCAATGTTGGACAGTGCGATCATGGGCCACAGCATCGTACCGCCGAAGTCGGCGATCAGCTGCATATCGATGGCGTTGGACATGTGATGCAGGCCGGTGATGACCAGCGGGGCATAAACAAAACCGAAGATTGCGCCAAAGACCACGCGGAAGGAGCCGGAAATGCCGGCGTAGACGATGTCAGAAATGAAGGTGCCGATCTTCCAGCCGATGGGGCCAAGGACAGTATGGGCGATGATGACGGACAGCACCAGTGAGCAGAAGGGCACAACGATCATCGAGATGACCGCCGGGCAGATCTTGCGGAAGAAGCGTTCCAAGTACACCAGCGTGAACGCGGCCAGCATGGCGGGAATGACCTGCGCCTGATAGCCAATCATGTTGATGGTGAAGAAGCCAAAATCCCATTTCGGGATGTCCGCCGCTGCCGTGGACGCGACGGCGTAAGCGTTGAGCAGCTGGCCGGAGACGAGCGTCAGGCCGAGGACGATGCCCAGGCTTTGGGTCGTGCCCATTTTCTTTGTGACAGACCAGCAGATGCAGACCGGCAGCATATGGAAGATGGCTTCGCCAATCAGCCACAGGAAGCTGTCAACGCCGGACCAGAACTGGCTGATGTCGCACAGCGTCTGGGTGCCGTTATTAAAAAAGTAGATGCTGTCAATGCAGTTGCGGAAGCCGAGAATCAAACCGCCGGTGATGATGGCGGGAATCAATGGGGCAAAAATCTCCGCAAGCACGCTCATGACCTTCTGCAATGCGTTCTGGTTCTGCTTGGCCGCGCTCTTGACAGCGTCCTTCGAAACACCGTCGATGCCGGAGACGGCAATAAAGTCATTGTAGAAATCGCTGACCGTATTGCCGATGATGACCTGGAACTGGCCCGCCTGGGTGAAAGTGCCCTTGGCGGATTTCAGTGCCTCGATCTTGGCAACGTCCGCCTTGGCGGGATCGTTCAGCACAAAACGCATCCGGGATACACAGTGCGAAACTGCCGCGATGTTCTCCTTGCCGCCAACGTACTCAAGCAGCCGTCGCGCGTCCTGTTCGTATTTACCCATGATGTTTTCCTCCTTTATCTTTTTGATGATTCATCCAACTTGTTCACACAAGTTTTGCTTGTGGTTTCAGTATAGTTCACTTGTTCAGACAAGTCAAGCGGATTTACAAAAAATCATGTTATGTTTGAAAATTTTCAGCATCTCGGACAAGAGAATGCCTTGAAATTCAGGCGCAATCACGGTATACTGAAACAAACGTTTGAACAAGTTGAGGTAAACAGCCATGCCAAAAGCAAAATATGAAGGAATTTACCGCAGTATCAAAAAACGGATCGAAGCGCAGGACTATCCTTACCAGTCCCTGCTTCCCAGCGAAAATACGCTGATTGCAGAATACGACTGCTCCCGCAACACAGTTCGACGCGCATTGGCGGAGCTGGTAGCCGACGGCTATGTGCAGACCATGCAGGGGCGCGGCGTGCGGGTCATCTACCAGCCGGTGGGCAAAACGACGTTTACCATCGGCGGCATCGAGACGTTTCAAGAAACCGCCCGCCGCAACCGCCTGCAAGCCGTTACCCGCGTCATTCGGTTTGAGACCATCATCGCAACGGAACAGTTTGCCGCGGAAAGCGGATTTTCTGAGGGCGATGAATTGTGGGCGGTACAGCGTGTGCGTTATCTGGACGGAAAAGCACTGATTCTGGACATCAACTACTTTTTAAAGGAATTTGTACCCGGACTGACAGAGGAAATCGCATCCCATTCCATCTATGATTTTATTGAAAACGTGCTTGGAATGCAGATCATCACCAGCAAACGGCGCATCACGGTGGAACATGCAACTGCCCGTGATGAAAAGCTGCTGGATATGGACGGCTATGATTGCGTGGCAGTGGTGGTAAACCAGACCTTCAACTCGGACGGGATGCTGTTCGAGTACACCCAGTCCCGCCACCAACCGGACTATTTCTGCTTTCAGGACATTGCCACGCGGAAAAAGTGAGCGGCAGACACCCGGCGCAGGGGTATCCACCTGGGATTTTGCGCTGGGCCGGGGCTCCGGCAAAATGGGTTTTAGGGTGTCCCTGAATCAGAATCTGTTTTATAGATCTTCTAACCCGTGACTCCCAGCCGCATTCTTCAAATATTCTTCCGGGTCGCCGTTCAGAATCAAATCCGCATAGCCCAGTGGGTCATTGTAGATGAGGTAGTCCAGTTCCGTCTGCTGCGCCATGGTCACGTCCAGTGCATCCTCAACCCCGGTACAGTCAATGGAAATTTTTCTCCCATAGAACACAAAAAATCCGAACCCTTCTCCTATTGGAAAAAAGTTCGGATTTTGTTGTTGTGGTGCACCTCCAGGGACTCGAACCCTGGGCCCACTGATTAAGAGAGAAAGTCGCGGGTTCGTCTCAAAAGATGGAAGTTTCGAGTCATCGCCATTTTTACGCAAAACAACGTGATTTTTTGCGTAGTAATTTCTGCACTCTTTGTCGTATTTTGCACCGAAAAGTACCCTCTGCACGGTTTGAAACCGTGCAAAAACCGTGCAAAAGCCGTGCACTTACTCCAAAACAAACAAATTTCGACCTATCCCCTACCGACTTGACGGCATTGGTTTGAGTGACCGAACATCAAAATCAAGTCTAGGAGGATACTACTATGATGAAACTGCTTTTCTGCCGCTACAACATGGACACCAACCGGATGGAAGCCCGGTTCGAGGATGGCACCACCGTTGCCATTGACTGCATCGCCGTGGAGGACGAGTACGGCAACACCCCAGCACAGCGGGCAGAACTGGATTGGCTACTATACAACAAGCCCTTGGAGTACGCACAGCTTGTACTGGGTGGGGAGATTGAACATTACCTCTCGCTTGACCGCGAACACGGCAGACTGGAAGATTGACCGTCACCCTGCTTCATTTTATTTTTCAACGTATCCGGCACTCCAAGAAGTGCAAGTGCGCTTCTTGAAGTGCCGGATTATTATTAAGGATTCATTTCTGAAACAGACGACAGCCGTGTATCCTCGACCTTCGCATGGAATAAATCTTGTATAACATTCCTCAATCTCTTTGCGGATTTATTGACCGGCTCTGTTTCTTTCACCGACTGGATAACATTCTTATACTCGCCCTCCGGGATAACTGCCACAAAATCCAGAAACAGCTTTGCCCGCGATGCACCAACATAAAAAACCATACCATTCTTTCCGGCAAACGAATCGGGTTTCAAATCCACCATAATGATTGCTGTTGCTTCTAGCCCCTTGAAGCGTTGTGCAGTTGTCATGCGATAACGCTTACGTTTGTAACAATAGTACCAGTACTTGTCTGCACCTTCATCAAGCGATTCCAGTCCATCGCGGAGCGCAGTATAAGCCATCGTGCCAACTGTCAATAAAACAATATCCGTTACATCCTTTGCCTGAAGGTCATCCAGCACTTTATTGACCGTCTCCACAATCAATGATTCATCATCCAGCAAATGAAATACAGGTTTCTCCACCCGAACAGACCAAGGATCTATCACTTTGGAGCCATTCCACCGTTTCTGCGGAAGCTGAAGCGGTGTTAAGGAAGTCTGGGAAATCGCACTGGTATTCCGACAATTCTGGTAAAGTGTCAATCTACAATCACTATCCGTAATGTAACTTGGCAAATCGTATGTCCGATTACGTTCACCTTGAATTGCTTGGTTTCGGTCGTAGAAAAGGTAAAATGTTCCACCAGACTGCAAAGCCGCCTCACGCAGTTCATCAATGATTTCAACGTTTCTATCGCCTTCTTCCTTTGACGGAAGAAGTGCAAAATCCTGTCCTTCATCAATAATGACGTGTTTATATGGGAAGCCTTCTTTATAAAGCCATTCTTCCAGTCCCTCCCAATTATCATAGGAGCCGGCATATTTCTGCGCCAAACCGCTGATCGTATAGAAATCTACATTTCCGAACTGCTCATTATAGCTTGCATCTTCAGAATGCTTATGCGTCTGATCAAGGTTATCTCGCAAAAGACGATTGTAGCACAGGAACAAAACCTTTTCCCCGGCAACACTATTTCTCCGTGCCTTTTCTACGGCTATCATGGTTTTCCCTGTTCCCGCAGCTCCGTTGATGACGGCCGTAGGCTGTTCCTCCAGAAAATCCAGAATCCGTGTTTGCTCTGCCAAAAGCTTATTGAATCCTTCCAACATCCGCTGGTTCTGATATTTAGGTGTTGGAATCAGGTCAAACCTTGGCGCGAAGAACTTTTCCATCAGCAGCCTGAACTCGCCATCCAGCAATGGCTGCGTTGCATTGCTGACCTCTATCCTGAAAATCCGTTCAATTGCAGGTGTCGGATTTTCCAGATCATCTCCGCAAAGTGTGATTCTTCGGTCAGCTTCCGTCGGCAATGTCAGCTGCGAAAAATGACTTCTCGGCATATCCAGAAACCACACCGCGTGCAAGAATTTGCACTTTGACTTGAGGCTTCTAATATTATTATCCTGCTGCATCTCAAATGCTGACATCAGATAATGTTTAGCGCTCTCTGCCTGCTTATACGGACCATCGTGCGCCATCAAAGTTCCATTCGTGTAATACCATTGGCCGTTTTCGTAGTGAATCCCGGAGCCTGCTTTCACCTCGATGCATAAAATGCCCTTCTGCTGGTTCACTACAAGGAAATCAATTTCACGCTCCTTAAAAAAGTTTCTCTGATTGATCGTCACCAGCGATAGAGAATGAAACACATAGTAATCGTCTGGCAGGCGGCTGAGTGCTTGAAAAGCCGCACCCTCGTGACTTGCAGGGTCAAATTCGCGCGGTATTTCGGGAATCATCCTTGCCATTTATTCTTACTCCTTTTCGTTGATGCACTGAAGCAGTTCTTCCGGCACAAAATGTTCGTCCAATAAAAAGCTTGTCCAATCATACGAGCTCAATTGCTCATACTGGTCTGCTGCGGTAAACAGCGCAACTTTTTGCTGCGGCCAAATAATATCAGGACGCACACTTCCCCCATTATTCAGCGGCATTTCAATATCCATGCAAGCATTCTTTTTACCATCTTCCGCTATCATGTCGATGATTCTCTGAAGCTTTTCATTTGTTTCCTCTGACAATCCATTGCCCGGATCGGCCAATTCTGCAAGAGCTTCCGAAGATGTCATCAGATCATATTCCGGGTATTCCGGGATAACAAGTGCACGGCTTCCTTTTTGGCAGGTGGAGCCTTGCTGTTCGCTATTACTCATACCAAGCATATCTGCCGAAGATTCCGTATTGGTGGCAGTCACCAAATTCTGCCACTCTTTCAAAAAGGTTGCAGCCTCCATACGGTCGATTTGCTTATGATATTTCTGATTATAATAATTGCGCAGACACTTATAGCACGAACCATCGCAATCGCATTCTTCACAAATTGCGATTGCTTTCTCGATAACAGTATTCAAAACCTTGCCGTCATCCGTCACCAAGCGACGCACATGACCAGCACCGCCAGCTACTGCATCATAAAGAACGATTGAGTAGATTTGGTACCCGCCTTTTACTTCACGGAACAGTGTTCCCTTGATATCCGTACGCTCAATTCCAAGCTGACGCGATACCCCCTCCAGCAGTGCGTACATAACCGAAAGCATTCGGTTATAATCACTTGCAGCGGCGTTCATAAACGTCAATTTTGCAACATCTGTTTTGAAGTCATGTGACAAGTAGAAGGTCTTTGTAGGCTTTTTGCTGCATTTACAGTTATAGCCAAATGCCGTCTTATGCGGAATTTTGAATTCAGCTGTTCCCTCCGTTGCATAACCACATACCGGGCAAACAGCATATTCTGCTTTTACGATAACTGCCAGTGTGTCATTTGTTGTGGATTCCACCTCCACTTTATGCCCGTTTGCTTCAAACACCCATTTACCAATTTGGTTGCGGGAAGTGTCACCTACATAATAGTCCTCCGATTTATATTCCCTTTCGGGACGCTTCATAGGAACTTCCTCTGTCTTGAGATCTGCAATAAATCCCATTCGAGGTTCCAGAGTCTGTTTCCAAGCGTTTTTGGGGATTTTTTTATGACAGGAAACGCATTCACGACCTTGAGAAACATCTTCCTTTGTAAAGTTTTCCTGCTTGCAGTCTTGGTTTGGACAAATACTAAAATGACCGATTTCCCAACTATTATCATCTTTCTTCGGCAGCTTGCGAATATACCGGCTGGTATACATTTTTCCATCTGCAACGACCTGTGAACCCGGCGCATACTCTGCAACTGCCATCTGTAAATCTCGGATCAGGCGAAGGTCTTTATCTCCATTTCCTCCTACGGCGATTCGCGTGAGCATCTCTACCGTATCGACTGGGAATCCATACTTCGGAAGGACATTGCTGCGCACCAAGAATTCAATGAGGTTTCTTTTGCCTGCATTATCTTCCTCTGCCATCCGAAATCTTCTCAGTTGGCTATTGCATTTTCCCGCTTCTTCAAATTTATTATTGTCACTATACTCCTTTAGCTTTGTCTCATACTCATTTAGTGTGTCAAGGTAGTCATTTACAGCTATATTTAGAACACCATCTTCACCTGTCAAATGCTCTACCCATTCCCATGTGTCAATTCCCATCATTGCATGGATATTTTCCGGGATGGACTTTTTCAGGCGTTGAAGCAGCCGTTCCGGTTTTTCCTGTAAATACGTCTTGAACAGATCATAACCGTTTTTATTCAGAAAAACGGTCGCATTGTTACTATTATACACTTCCTGATGATCAGCAAAGAAATCTGCAAGCGCAACGGCATAGATGTGTCTGTATACAACCTTTTTATTTTCAAGTTCGAATACGGGTGCTTTGATTTTTCCGCTGATCATGTCTGTCGGATGCTGATAAAAAGTAAAGTCATGTGAACTCAGTTTTGCGTAAGTCATAACAAACGCAGCGGAATCCTTGGAACGTCCTGCACGGCCTGCGCGCTGTACATAATTTGCCGGACTGGGCGGGACATCCCGCATATAAACTGTTTCCAGTGAACCAACATCAACGCCCATCTCAAATGTGGTAGAGCAGCTAAGCGCATTGAGCTTTTTGTCAACAAAGGCTTTTTGATAGGTAGTCTGCTGGTCTCTGGACAGCTGTGCCGTATGTTCCTTAATATACAGCGGCTTCATATTCTCACTCTGATATAGTTTGGCGTAGTGATTTGTAGCCAATTTTTCAGCAGGGTCATACGGTTCCAACATACCAGAACACTTGACTGAGGCGCAATGGTTCAGACAGTTGTGCGCTGTAATCTTTCCGCACTTTTTGCAGCGATAAAATTTCAGATTCGGATCGCCATTTAACCGGATATTAAAATCAGTCGCTTCAAAAGAATAGTCAGCATCTTCCGTATTTCCCAGAATTGCAGACCAGTAGCTTTCAAGAAAATCGTTTGCGTCTTTTGCAGAGATATTTAGCGCACACTTAATGCGTTCTTGCTTTGCATTATAGTAGTAATTCCCATTGCCACGCTGACGAGCCGCCCATCCTATAATCCAACTTTTTCCAGCATCTTTGGCATTTTTTATCTTCTTCAGAATCTTCTTGACAGGGGTAAAGAAAATATATTCTCTATCAGCTGGTGTCAATTGAGCGTCTTTTGCTGTTAATGTACCACTATAAACAGCATCCAACACAATCAAATTCAAAAGCTGCCTTATATCCTCAACATCAACACGATAACGTTCTGCTACTGATTTCAGTATATCCTCGTCATCATTTTTCACAAATTCAAATGACAGCAAGCCCATTGATGCAAGGCTGCTGGAGCGCCGTGCATTAAACATCTCATTCAAAACTGCAACCCATGCGTTTCGAACGCAAACATCAGCAAAAGATTCTTCTGGCTTTGCATCCCAGGTTCTAAAGCTGTCACAGCTTTCAAAATAACCAGCTAGTCTTCGGACAAAATCTTTTACCTGAATGCAGGTTTTTCCATCCGCTTTTATTTCATGGACAACATGCCAAATGCCGCGGCGGCGCAAAAATTCCTCGTAGGATTTTTCCATATAACTGGCAAAAAACGCTGCTTCGCTTCGACTATCCGAGAAGCACAGGAATTGACGCGCTTTGGAAACAGTTTTGGATGTTTGTGTTTTGCTTTTCCCAAAAATGCCAGACGATACAACGCGTTCCTCTGGCGGGATTGCTTTCTGTTCCTTTTCTGGAAGCTGCTCATACAGCTCTGTTCCAAGAACTGCTGTTGCCGCTTCACTGCCAAGATAAAATCTGCGAAGTTGTCCAAACCCACAAGCAATACATTTTGCAGAGGGTGATTCGCTTGCTTTGGATAGCGGGCACTTCGTCACATAGAGATATTTCGACCTATCATGTTCACATAAGCCATCCAGTTGAACATTCATGGCAGTATCGATCCGCGCACAGACCGGACACAGAACATAGTCGTTTTCGCCTTTGCCTACGCCCTTTGCATCTTCTTCTGTGCCATCCTCATCTGTAAGTTCTTCCGCTTCATTTTCCTTCAGAATATAGTATTCTGCATTCTCCCACTGCTTTTGAGCCTGAGGCAAGGTATCATCATCTGGTGTCACTACAACTGCCGTTCTTCCGCAATGGCTGCAAACGGCGCATTCAAAGACAGCTATATCCTGATCTCCCACTGTCAGCTTTTTCTTTCGCTGGAGAAACAGTCTCTTGGGATCTGTCAATGTGATATATGCTCCCTCCAATGCGCGTACAAAGAAATGATAGCGCGCCTTGATCAGGCTGGCTTTATCTTTTTCTGCGCGAGAACATACATCAATAAAATCAATCAAGTCTTGCTGGCTTGTCAGTTCATTATCCTTTACAGCAGCTTGATACAGCTCACTCACTGTCATCGGACCATTGGACTGAATCAACGACCGAATTGAATGGAATAGCTTGCTGTGAAGACACAGTTCAAAAATTTTTTCCTCATCCGCCGCATCAGGGGCATAATCCATACCATATTTTTGCAACACTTCTCCCGGTGTATACTTATTTGAGACTATTTCATGAAAAGCTTCCATCGGAAAGGAATCAAATGCTTTCATGTCCGGCGTACGCACGCTGGCACGAATAATATTATCAGGTGTGAAGTTCACTCCGCACAAGTGCTGCGCAAAAGAAACGATCTGAGCATCGGCATCTTTCCCGCCAAGCGTAGCACTTGTCAGGATATACTGCACATTTTGAGCGGCATCAATTCGTGCCCTAAGTCTGCGCATCAGGAGCGCAGTTTCCATGCCCGTTGCACCCTTATAAATATGTGCTTCATCCAAGACAATGAAACGCAGCTTTGCACCTGTAAAAACTTTATCATCATTCGGACGCAGCATCATATATTCCAGCATAGAATAGTTTGTAATCAAGATGTGCGGTGGATTACTCTGCATTTTTTCACGGGAGATTACTTCGTTCGGGGACGGCTCCATCCCATATATCCGATGATACTGGCTTCGAGCTTCAGGCTCGGTGTATTCGGTGTTACCATTATAGAGGCCAAAGCGAATCTGCGGATACCCTTTCAGCAAATCACGCATACGCTCGATCTGATCGTTTGCCAAAGCGTTCATAGGGTAGATCACAATGGCACGAACCGCATTGCTTAACGTGCCTGCCTCGATTTCTCGAAGCAGACTGTTGACAATAGGTATCAGGAAGCACTCGGTTTTACCAGAACCCGTACCAGTTGTAACAACAAGGTTCTTGTGTTCCATTGCACGTTCTAACGCTTTGACCTGATGTGCATACAGAGGTCTATCCAAGGGAATTTCCTTATCCTTTTCCGGGCAAGGTTCCAGTTGATCAAACAGCGGCGATGCCACGCCCTCTGTAATCAGCTGATGAATGCTTTTTGTCGTTTCATAAGAACCGCTCAACTCAATATAGGGGCCTTTGGCAATCATGCCGGGTTTATTTAGTTCTTCACGCAATTCTCGTGCATAGGTTTCGTCCTGAAAATCGAAAGAAGTCGTAATATAATCGACAAAACTTTCTTTGATATTTTCCGAAGCTACAATTGGATTGAACATCATTATCACTCCACTTCCACGGTATAATTAAAACTATCGGGCAATTTTCCATGTTTACGATCCATTGGATTCAATGCACTTTCACGCTTATTTCGAATACTTCCATACTTTGGATCAATGATGATACTTGCATCATCATAATTTTGCGGATACAGGACACATTCTTTTTCTCCAATGATCCAAATGTTAACTGGGTTGATGGGTTCAAAAATGCTGTCATTCAAATCCGTGTTGAACGCCCTCCAGAAGCCACTCTTTCCATCATAAAATTCCAGCGTTCCACAGTAACAGGGGTATGCGCTTTCACTCTCATAAGGTAATTCCGAAACGCCAAGGTAACACAGTGCTCTTATTCTGAGTGCGTGTTCTTTGAGAGAGATTTTTTCGCTTTTTCCCTTTTCTGGATCATAACAGAGTGCACTCGATAATATCAAACATTTATCTCTGAATCTAAAAGAGTTCGGCTCACCAATTGTCAGTCGATAATTTCCAATCAAGATCTTCTGGGTTTCTTCTTTCCTTCCAAAGATAGACTTTTTCTGCTCAGCCTTTTCAATATAAACCGAGTACGGATATTCCCCTTCTGGAATCTTTTTAGCAAACCGAGGCTCAACAAACTCCGGCTCTGTTTTTAGAGTATATGTCCATACATTATCGTTTGCAACGGAAAGCTCTGCGGATAGATACTTTTCTTTTCCATGCTCTCCAATATAGTTTTCTCCAGCACACCATACCAATGCATCATCTCTAATTTCAAATGGCGGCTTTATAAAGTGTTCCTTAAAGCAAATTTTAGCAAGTGTGTAAGACCGATATGCTTCCATTGTTCCATCTCTAAAAATGTCAAGGAACAAATAAACAGCCTCACGTTCTTCATGATTATAGGTTTTCAAGCAGTTTCCGATTTCATAACCTTTTTCGGTTGAAGAAAATGTAAGTTGCTGGCTTCCTAAGCGTACCTTGCTAGACCATCCTTCCGGTGTGGCAGTTCGAAGAACAGCATTTTGAGGAATATCCTCGTACCACAAATTCCATTCTTTATGGGCAAAAATATTTTCACCCATAAATTCACTCCGCACTACCGGAATGCTGAAACGAATGGTGCCATTCTCATACGGCATTTCAATCGTTTGTTTTCCTGCTTCGGATTGATAAGATACATTTTCTATGCCAATTGCTGGAATGTTAATCTGCACTGAGTTTGGTTCATCCAAATAAATCGGATAATCCGTTTCAACTGAGAAGCCGGGAATGCAGAGATATTTTTTCTCGCATGCAATACGTTCGGACAACAATTCCTGAAGTTCAATTTTGTGTAATTTCCCATCTGGGCAAAGTTCTATTTGAACGGTCTCGGTTTGAGCATATTGCTCGATTGATACCATAACACCATCCAAATACAGTCTATACGATTCCCACTTCTTTTTCTCCGAAAACTGTATTCTCATTTTTGTTGGTGCAGCATAGATCATGATTGGCACATCATCTTGCTCGTTAAAATAGCTAGCGTTCTGCACTGCCGATGCAGAAAAACTGCAACGAAGCTTCTGCGCTTTTCCGTCTTTGAAAAAGAGGTCTATACCGTTTATACGCAACTGATCTGTACAGGAAAAGTTGACCCTGTAAAGTTCCAAATCATAATTAACACGCTCTAATTGGTCATCTGCGCACTCCAAATCACTATTATAGGGCAAAAGCAAATATCCTGATTCGATTGATGTATCACTGACCTTACCACTTTCACTAAAGCAGATCCAATCGCAGTTAAGTTTTTGGTCTGTACTATAATAAAGCTCGCCATCCGTCCAAATTTCAACCCGGAACGAAAAATCTGTTTTTAGGTAATCACGATATTGCAGAAGCGGCAAAACCATCTTGCTGCTTCTGAGAAAGTTCTCGTCTCTATACAGACGCAATTTGATATGTTCATCGATCAATTGACCTTCGTGGTAAACTTTAACAACAGGAGCTGTTTTGTACTGCCGATCATATCGGATAGCGGGAATCTGAATTCCAACCTGTTTTTCCTGATCCAAGACATATTGAATTTGAATCTGATTCTTGCGAAGCGCAACAAATTCATTGGCACTTCCAGCCCGGATACGCCTTTGTTGTGCGCGTTCATAAGGTGCCTGATCATTGTACCAGTCTACAATCAATTTATCCCAGTAGAAAAGGCTCGGATACAGTTCAGAAGAATCACCAGCAATAAGCGAATCGATTTTTCCAAGCAGTGTATTGCACAGCTTGATCATATACTGTTTCCGATTTTCGGTCAACGTTTTTATACCAGGACTAACAACGTCCGATCTAATTTCTTCTGTTCCATGAATGTTATCATTCCAACGTCCTTTAAGTGAATTAACAAAAACTTCGAAAGCGACATCATCATCTGGACGGTACTGGTACTGAAGACTGTCTTCGTAAAATCCAAAAAGCAATCGAAGCAATGCCACCGTTTTCCGCTTTGGTGCCAATGCGTGCGTCATCATAGATACATAGTAGCGTTTTGAGTTTTCCGTAGGAACAAAATAGCAATGGTTATCTTCTAGCACCTGCCGAATTAAGTTTCGCAATTTTAGATAAGAAGTCTGCTGATATTGTTTTGCCGCATGATATGAACTGAAAAGCCGTTTCCAGAACTGTAAATCAGATTCATCCTCATCTTCATTCCAGTCTCGAATGGTTTGAACAATATGAAAGACCAGCAACTTCTTTTCGTACGGGTTCAACAGGTTCTGCTGCCGATTTTCGCTTAAAAAGCGATTGAATAATTCTTTTCCCTTTTCACTAAATGCTTCACTCAGTTCTTCTGGAACAATAATTTCTCCCAAAAGCGCACATTTGCTATACGCAAACTCAACCAGTGACTCAAGTTTCTCAAAATGGCACTCATCAGATTGAATTGGCACGCGCTCCATATCGCGCTCAACATTTGAAAACACAAAGCCCTGCATCTCCAGCCATGCTTTGCGACCTTTCCATTCTGTGCCTGTGTCAATTCCATCCCGATCTGCAGAATTGTAAAGTTCTCGGCAAATCGTCTCATCTCTTTTCAGCACCTGATACTCATCATAGAAGATTTTCTTATCAGGAAATTTCCGAATCAGCACGCTCATTACATTGACTTCCGCATTCATTGCAATACCTCTCCAACCAATTGGGCGAAAACACCAAAAACATTGTTTCTTTTCTTAAAATTATAGCATTTTGAATTCGTGCAATCAATGGCGTAAAGAAATATGAACGAGTTTCTTTTAAAGCCTGCGCCAAAACGGTGCAGTTCTGAAAGGGTTTGGGAATTCCCAACAAGTATTTTGCAGAGCAAAATAAGCAGATGTATATACGTCTGCATTGCTTGCAACAACTATGAAGCCTCTCAATGCGCTTTCCAAATTTGAAAATCATTTTGTAGTCAAGACCGTCCGTTTTTAAGTTCAACTTGAAGCGGACGGTTATTTTTCTTCTTAGAAAATTTTCGTGTTTGCATCCGCAGCAAGCAGGGCAAGCCGGTACCAACTCGCAATTTTTGAATCAGATTTTACAAACCCGAATTCAAAAACGCTTGTTGGGTTTCTCCCAAACCCGACATTCAGCACAAAATTGCGCTGACCGTGCATCTTATCCTCTAAAGGCATTATGACCCACAAGGGGACCGGTACCGTCCAGCCCTCTCTCTTTTTGCCAAAGTTTTCATCGCCTTTTCTTGCAACCCGCCGAAAGTGGCGTATTTTCAAATCTTTTTGTTGACACAGCTCGATTTTTGTGGTAGTCTATTCCAACAATTTAATATAACATATTTACTTAGAGTTCCAGCTCGGCTCCTGAAGGAGCCGGAGCAAGTTTTTGACTTTCTTATCGCTACATAACGAACCCGAACCAAGGCCATCCCGGAAGGGATGGTCAGGTTT
>ERZ780150.164-NODE-164-length-71712-cov-9.501040_pt1 | contig 71712 bp, 105 predicted proteins | sample MGYA00511019_ERZ780150 | MGnify/ENA primary metagenome ERZ780150 (study PRJEB29588, sample SAMEA2151633) | human gut metagenome | biome: human gut; feature: human-associated habitat; material: faeces | place: Denmark | collected 2008/2010 ...
CTCACGTACGGTTCTTAGACGGGAAGGGGCGAGTAATCGCCCCGACCTAGTCGACTCAACAAAATCTCCATCCTTGGTATAAAAATCAATAGACTCTACACCCAAAGTTGCCAAAGGTTTACTTGATTTTACATTAAAGCTAATGATTATTTCACCTCGGCTGTCTCCAGAAAGGGCCGCTACAACATACCTAGAAAGTGTCAAACTAGCAAAGGGATCCACATCCGCAGCGAGGGCCATACCATTACACGAGAGAAACATACACATTGTCATAAAAGAAGCAATTATCTTTTTCAATTCATGTCACTCCGATAGAATCTATAATTTTTTTCAAATCATCTTTAGGGATATTTCCTGATAACTGCATCATTATAAGATCGTTTGACCAAGTAGCTGTGATAGTGTCCGCATTTGATAAAATGTAAAATGTCTGATGTTCATTTGAATACTGCTCAACATTATTCGCATCTTTCTCAAATTGAGTTGCCTGTAAATGTTGCTCAGTATTGTATCGGATAATCTCTATGCTGATGTACTGTCCGTTCTTCTCATTGAAAAGCTCTAGACAGACTGTATCATTGATGTTTGTAGTAAGTATCTCTGGATCTGATGCATTAAATCCTACAGGGAACCATGTCGGAGCTAGATTTTCATCAATTCCAACAGATGCAAGTGTCTCCTGTAAGGCAGCATATTCAGATATACCTTCGCCTACATAGATGCCTGTGGACGTGCTAGTCTCATCTGCCGATAGATCGAAATGAAACACATTATTCGTCCAGCGTCCAATTGTCCCAAACACATCAACTCCTGCTGCTTGGGCTACGACTATCCCGCCAAATACAACAGCTATAGCGATCACAGCAACAAGCCCCTGTTTGAGCCACCGACGCATGCGGGGCATGCGACAAGAACAATGCTCGGCCGTATTCTCAGAACTGTCGTCAGAGACAGTTTCGCAGGGGTACAGAGAGGTGTCCGCCCCCTCCGGTACATTGTAATACTCCTGGAACTCTGCCCAAGCCTTGTCCACATCGGGGATGCGGCCCGTCGGGTGCTCATTTTCTCTCTGCTCAATCACCTCCAGGATATGAAAAACTACGTCCTCATTCCCTGGCTTTGACTCTTCCACGTCCATACGTAGCAGTTCTTCCAGCTGCTCGGTACTAAGCCGGTTCAGATAGGCGTATTTTTCACTGTTCTTAGCCATGTCGTGAACCTCCTTCATATATATATGACCGTTTCAAGCGGATCCTGACAAGAATTTTTAATTATTTTTTCTTCCGCCTCTTCCGCTCGGGGAATACCGTATACAGCTTGTCCCTGATCCGCTCCAGGCGCTTCTGGCTGGCGTAAACAGAAATGCCAAACTCCTGCGCAACCTGTTGATGGCTGGCCCGGTCAAACACCAACCGTTTGAGAAGCCTGAATTCTTCCGGTGTAAGTACCCGTTCGAGGATCTCTATTACGGATTCCTCTTGTGGTTCTGGTTGTGCAACAACCAGCTCTTCCGGAAGATTGCGCTTATCCGGAAAGTCGGCGTCCAAGGAAAGCAGACGGCAGAGGTCTCGCCGTCTTGTTCGTTCGTTTTCTTTGAGTTTATTTTTCAGGGTGTTCATCAGCCAGCCGCCAGGGTTCTCATGCGTTGCAAACACATCGATACGGCGCAGGGCTTCATGAAAGGTATCCTGAACTACGTCCTTTGCCTGCTCTGGATCTCTGAGCACAGCATTGGCGTATATAAATAACTTCTTGAAGTGCAAGCGGTATAGACGCTCGACCAGCTCATTTTCATCAGACATCATAGCAGCAATCACTTCCCATCGTCTTTAGTATATCATATTACGATTCCGATGGGAATTTTTCCTTCGGCTCAAATTCCTCGATGCAGACCCGGATCATTCTCTCGATTCCCTCCAGATACTCATCTGACTGGCCCGCCAGAAGCTGGTTGATGTTCGCTAACTGTGCCGCGGAGCTGTCCGTGCTCAATAGGGCGTCAACACTCACATCGAGGGCCTTGGCCGTGGCATAGAGCGTCTCCACCTTCATTCTTTTCTGTCCTCGCTCCACTCTGGAGACAAAGGCGGTACTGATCCCAATCTTTTCGGCCAGTGTTGCCTGCGTCAGCCCGGCCGCCTCCCGATACCTTGCAATATTTCTGCCGATGATTTCTTCCAGCGCTTTGTGGGCCATATTACCATCCTCCTGTTTGGTAAAATTATATTGCCCAAAACGCGGTTGGTCGAAGCATCAGTAGTTCTATTTAATTTTACCAATAGAAACTTATTAGATGGTGTATTACCAGAAAACCAAGTAAAATCAAAGGGAGCAGAGGTAGTTAGAAGTAGTTAAAAGCGGGAAAATGTAGGTAATTCACACATTATCCCTACACTACTTCTATACCTCTGCTCCTATACTTTTATGCAGATTATGCATCAGTAGATTGAGAAGGTATCTTGGCCGGTACATGCCTGTTGTAGTAAGCGCTGTAACCGGTATAAGTGCGTTTTCTGTTTTGGAACCAGAGCAGGTACTTTGGTGTCAGCGACTTCTCGGGTGTTTTATAGAATGTCGTATAATCAGTCATGACAGACAGCGTCCTTTCTCACAAAAGATATCGATTCGAGTAGAGGGATGTTTGGGGCATCTCTCTCAAACCACTATATCACTTGGGTTTGTGCTCGGTTAAGGTATCTTCTCAATCTACTGGTTATCGGAAAGACATCTTGAAACGGAAGAAAAAAGTCAACCGCCCGGTACTGTGAATACTGAGCGGCTGACAAATAAGAAATTTTTACGCTTGCCATGCGCAAGCCCGACACACTATTTTATTTTTTCAATCTCTTCTTTCAGCCACTCGAATTCGCGCTTGGTATATACCTTCTCGGTAATGTCGGAGATCTTATGGCCGACCATGTATTTGATGGCGTACTCGTCCACACCATAGCGTTTGGCAGAGGTGACGAAATGGGTACGGCCGTCGTGAGGGCGGTGGTTCGGATTCAGGCTGAGTTCATCCCGGATGCGCTCAAACGCCTTTTGATACCGGGCGTAGGTCAGTCTGATATTTTTCTTCTTTCGGCTATTGGGGTCGACCCAGTTGAGCAGGTAGGGACTGTTCAGCTCGGCGGCCTCTTTATATTTTGCCTCGACCAGGGGGCGTATCTTGGAATGGATTGGGACAACTCGGTCTGTGCCAGCGTCCGTTTTCATGCCGCCCTGGAAAGTGCCGTTTTCCAAGTCTACATCCTTCAGCTCCAGCAAGCCCAGCTCCTGCGGCCGCCAGCCGGAGTAGCATTGGATCAGGAGAATGTCAACGCCGTTTTTCTTCCCAAGGTTTTCCCAAAGCAAGCCCATCTCGTCGTCTGTAAACGGGATATGGCTTTTCTCCACAGTCTGGATCTCCTTGATGAGTTCGTCCGTCAGCTTGAAAGTTCGGGAGTAGTTCCGATCCACCAATTCATATTCCACCGCGTAATCCAGCATTAGGTTGAACAAGGACTTGATTTTGTTCTTCATGGTGGCAGTCGGACGCTGCTCTTTTCCGCGGACGACAGCTACGCCCTCCTCCATGCAGCCTTTCACATGGCGGGCCCGGACATCCATCACGCGCATCCGATATACTCCGGAACAGTAAGCCCATGCAGACTCCACCGCCTTCGTATCGGCCACGGTCTTCTCATATTCGGGAAACCACTGCTTGTAAAGCTCTTCCACTGTGATGGCTGGATTCAAGTCGTATGGGTTTTTGTTGTACTCCACCAAAGCCTGATAGGCGTCATTGTAGGTTTCAAAGTAAGACTCCGGTTTCAGTGGCTTGGAGATTGGGCGGCCTTCCGGAGTTTTTCCTACGGTGACCATGGCACGGAAGGGTTTTCGGAGGTTTCGGTTCTTAATCTCGCTAATTTGTCCGAAGCCGTTGGGCAGGCGTCGGCGCTTGTGATTCTTATTGCGGGGCTTTCTTCGTTTTGCAGTCGACTGGATGGGATAGCCGCAATGGGGGCAGTTCAGAGCTTTGTCGCTGACCGGAAGCTGGCATTCCGGACATTGAGTGAGCATAAATAGACTCCTTTCTAACCGTTGAGGTTGATTTATCACTGATAATCATATATTATAGTGTAGGAATTGTCAATTCCTACACAAAACTTTTCTAACTTAGATTAGAAAGGGGAACCTATGGTTATCGGTGATAAATCAATCTGCCCCAGATGCGGCGGGACATTAAAGCACTATGACACAGTGAAACGAGTGGTGCGGACAAAGGGTGGAAAACGGGACAAGATTAAAGTTCGACGGGCGTATTGTCTTCGATGCGGAGCAATCCATAGACGATTGCCGAATACCCTCCTCCCTTTCAAACAGTACGAGGCTGAGGTGATACTTGGCGTGCTGGAAGGGTGGATTACCTGTGAGACCCTGGGCTTCGAGGATTATCCCTGCGAAATGACCATGCTCCGGTGGCTATCGCAAAAAGCACAGCTCCTATTATGGAGAAATCCGTAATCGAAAGGAGCTAAGAAATCATGAAACTGATACCCGTAGATCAAATACCAAAGATGAACGGCTATCACAAGCTGCAAGATTTGATCGAGGAGTTTGTAAATGGAGACGCTAAAATCGTAAGAGTAGATTTTGGTTCAGAAGATTACAAATCCCCGTCGGTTTGCCGGTCTTGTCTGGCTGCGGCAATCAAGAGGTCAAAACATCAGGTCAAGGTATGGCGTCGTGGTAACGAAGTGTTTTTGAGCAAGGATATTTGAAAGGAATTGAGCCGTGTGACAGCGGCTCTTTTCTTTTCCACCGAGGCTGTTTTTACGAAAGGGCAGTTGCTAATTTAGAATAGCCGTTGAAAGGAGGTAGACGCCAATGAATGAAAACGAGTTCCATCCCGGCTCAGTACCGGTACTGGTCGCAGCAAGGATCTACGGCAAGGATGCATCCTGGGTTCGGGCCGGCATTGTTTCAGGATGGCTGCCCATTGGCAAAGCGACCCGCAACGGTAAGTTGGTGACGACCATCGAGGAAATGGACTCTCGATATGGGCGTATCAACTTCTACATCTCACCTAAGCGTTTGTATGAGGAGACCGGATATTTATGGAAAGGAGAGCGGCATTGAGATGGGGACGGAAATTCGTCCGGAGATTTCGGACAAGAGCAAATACTGGATCGAGAAGCACCGCTACTACGAGTTGAAGCATTTCTGCCTTCAATATCCAATTTGGAAGAAAGCTCATGACGCTCTGGATGGGCTGAGCAAGCGTCCCGCCGACCTGGAATTGTTTGTGAAAAGCGGACAGGTTGTCGGAGACCCCACTGCCAGATGCGGCGTTGCTCGGGCCTATTATGCTGAACGGATGAAGATGGTAGAGCAGGCCGCGCTGGGTTCGGACGCCGAGCTTTATCCTTATATTTTGCGGGCGGTGACCGAAGGATTATCCTATACCATCTTAAAAATGCAGGTCGACCTGCCATGCTGCAAGGATGTTTATTATGACCGGTATAGACGGTTCTTCTGGCTGCTGAGCAAGGCGAGGGATTGATATGAGGATTGTGGACATCGCCGTGAAGCAGCTCTACCGTTTCAACTGCCCGAACTGCGGAAGCAAACTGGAGGCTGAGCACGGCGAGCTGAAGGACATGGGCGGAAAGGTCAGCAAGTTTCAATGCCCGGTATGCCGGAAAGAGTGTTTTATTCCTTGGAATGCCCTGCGAAAGCGCATTATTTACGAAAACCAATCCGCAGAATAAACACCCTCCTTTATGGAGGTGAGTCATGTGAAACAAAACTGGCTGGAAACCATCGGGACTTATGTGCTCGTAGGGGCCGCATCCGCTGCGGGAGCGGCTTTGTGGAGCAAGGTCTTGGAGAGAGAGGTAGGTGAGTTTGCACAGAAACGACATCGGCCGAAATCAGAGAAACTGATAGATTTCAAAGAAGCGAAAAGAAGATTGAGCCGTTAAATGCGGCTCTTTCTCTTTTTCCAGGACGCAGGTGACGGAAAACCGTGTTACATTGGTATTTGAAAAAATCCCGGGTGGGAAAAATTCTGAAAATCATTTCAAGGAGGTCTTGATATGACTGCTGTAATTGCGCTTATTATTGGGTTTCTGCTGGGGGCCGCTGTCTTTTATCGCCGGCCGGTGGGCAATCTCCGCATTGACCAGTCTGATCCAGCCGACCCGCCATATTTGTTTCTGGAGCTGTCCTCCGATGTGGGGCGCTTCCTTCACAAAAAATATGTGGTGCTTCGGGTTCGGGCGGAAAACTTTCTCCCGCATGAATGACAGCTCCTATTATGGAGCCAATCCACTATTTTGAAAGGAGCGAACAATTATGGCAGAAATTCGATATTTGTTGGATGAAACCATTGAAACGGAGCTTCAAAATCTGAAAAGCTTCAATGGAGACGGCAAGGAGAGGTCGGCGGCGATTGATGACATCGTGGCGCTGTATAAACTTCATATCGACGAGATAAAAACGGAGGTTGACGCGGAAGAAAAGCGTGAACACCGGTCTATGGAGCGCACTCGGCAGGAGAATGAGCGTGCGGACCATGACCGGGAAGAAGCATACAAGCAGCGTCAGCTCAAAGAGCAGAGTATCGATCGGTATGTAAAGGTTGGTATTGCGGCCGCGGAGTTGATTGCCCCGCTGATCTTCTATGCCGTCTGGATGAGAAGAGGGTTCAAGTTTGAGGAGACCGGAACCTTTGGTTCGACAACCTTCCGAAATCTGTTCAATCGGTTCAAGCCGACTGCAAAAGGTTGACTTGGCATCCAAACGATGGGGGTCGTGCGAAAAACACGGCCTCTTCGTTTTTCGCCGATTATGCAGGGTGCTTTATGAAGAGAAAGCAAAGAGCTCTTTCTGTCTCTCGACTAAAAACCGGAAATGCTGTATGATAAGATACGGCCATAACCGGATTAGCTGGAGGTAATGAAAGTGCGAAACAACAAGGGTAAGAAGATTATCAAACCGGCAGACAGTGAGTTGATGGACTACCTGAACCGGGGCTACGCAATCTGCAATAAGTGCGGAGCGGTCATGGATCGAAGAAGAGATCCTCAAGGCGGATGTGATATTTACACCTGCCCGTCCTGTGGATGGGAAATTGATGAGATGGATTATGAGTACGAGGATGGTGATGAAATGGAACTCGTACTGGATGAAAGAGGTGATGACCGCCTGATCTATCGGAACGATATGCCGCCCGCTGGATGCAGAGCCTGCGGAGGGCCATACCCTAACTGCAAGGCATCGTGCAAGATGTTCGGCAACTAAACATTATCAACGCGGAGGAGGAGTCCCGTCACAGGGGCTTTTCCTCTTTTTGTTTTTGGAGATAGACATGCGATACCACTTTGAAAAGCCCATAATCTATTTGTCCATGTACGGCCAGCGGTATCTCTGCGATCATCCCGTTTATCACAGCTGCACGCTGTTTCTTATCGAGGAGAAAGGGCTGGCGGTTATCCAACAACGGTATGACCCGGAGGCAAAGGCCACTTTTTGGACCGAGGTAGACGCCTGGCTCACCGACGCCTTATATCTGCATCCCAAATTTAAGGAGTTCTTTGATAACCGGGCACGAGTGTGTACGGGCGGACTCTACCCCACCGTGACCATCCGGCAGATCATGTGGGCGCTGAAAATGAAGCCTTTGCCGAAACAGCGATGGGAAACGGTGTTCGACCGGCGGGATATTTGATGCGCCAAATCCGCAGCCCCTATTATGGAAAGCCAATGCTGATATGAAAGGGGTTAAGGAGAATGGACGAGATGAAATTGCTATCGAAATTCACGACAGGAATCGTTTCCAAACTGGCAGAGGTGGTTTTGCACAAGAAATTGGGTGTTGATGCGGACATCGCACTCAATGCTTTGCAGGTCACCGTTGTCGATGGGAAAACGCATATCCATCTGGATTTGGATGCGGAACTCGGCAAAGAAGAATTGACCAGACTTCTGAAACACATTGGGATTTGAGGGAAGGAGCCGTTAAATGCGGCTCTTTTCCTTTTTCCGCAAAATTTGCATCTCCTATTATGGAGAGGATGATTAGCTCAGTTGGTAGAGCATCGCCACAAAATGGCGCTTGTCGCCGGTTCGAGTCCGGCATCAGCCTCTCTCACTTTTGGAGCCTATCTGGGCTCTTATATTTTTGAAAGGGGATGACAAAAGCATGAAAGCGGAGGTCGGATATCAGGACATCGTCATGGGAGCGTTTATCGAAGATCTGATCGACAGCATCAAGTGGAACATGAAGTCCGTCAGGATAAACGACCCGTACTTCCAGCAGCTCAGCGTTGAAAAATTTACGCTGGAAACCTTGCTCCGGGAGATCGAGGAACAGCCTGATACTTCTCCCACCATCGTGGTGGCAAGGTTCACAAGCAGAATGGCCCATTCCGTGAACCAAAGCAACGATCCCGATTGCACATTTTCAATATCCAGAGACGCCGCCCAGTCCATTCTCAACGGGCTATATTTTGACGGTTGAAAGGAGAAAAACCGAAATGAAACCCAAGCGCAATCTGGCCAATCAAGCTGTCCGAAAATTAAAACGGGCCTCCCCTGCCATCCTGGCTTGTTTCAGCGCAGCCGGGGTAGTCGTCACTGCTGTATTGGCGGTGAAAGCTACGCCGAGAGCGGTAGACCTGATACGGGCGGACAGCCGGACAAACCATGACGGCGATCCTTATGCCGCCACCAAGACAGAGATGGTCAAATCCGCATGGAAATGCTATGTACCCGCTGTGACGATGGGTGCGGCGACGATTTTCTGTATTTTCAGCGCCAATGCAATCAGCCGGAAACAGCAGGCATCCCTGATGAGCGCCTACGCTCTGGTCAGCCGGCAGTTCCGGGAGTACAAGAGCAAAGTGACGGAGTTCTATGGAAAAGAGGCCCACGAGAAGATTATGCGGTCTCTCGACGTAGAGAAAGCCAAAGACATCCATATTACGGCACCGAACATATTTTCCAATTCTTCGCTTGATTTCGAGGGTGCGGACGAGGAGGAGCGGCTGTTCTATGATAGCTTCTCCGAGCGATATTTTCAATCCACGATCAGCCGGGTATTACAGGCAGAGTACCATGTCAACCGCAACTTCGCGCTGATGGGCGGCTTCGTGGCGCTCAATCAGTTCTACGAATTCCTCGGGATTGAACCGAAGAAAGAACTATCCGAATTTGGCTGGTGGGTCGATGATGAGCTCTACTGGATCGACTTTAGCCATACCCGAGCTATGGTGGATGATGGATTGAGCGGAGAGGTCGAATGCTGGATTATCGAAATGGACTGGCTCCCCAGCAATAAGGAGCCGGACTGATCCGCCAAAACTACAATGCCTATTATGGAACGATACAACGAAGGAGGTTGCTTTATGGAAAAGAAACAGATTTTCAAACTCATTTCCCTGGCGGGGCTTGCGCTGGGCGGCATTGGAACACTGCTGTCCGGATGGGCCGACGACCAGGAGCAGGATGCGATCATCGAGGAAAAAGTCAATGAAGCGCTTGCCAATCGCGGCATCGAAGAAGCGGAAGAGTCCTAACAAGGGCTCTTCTCTTTTTGGAGGTGCCTTAAATGAACGACGCAGCGGTACGAACCATTATTGAATATCTGGAGAATTCAGATGCGCCGGAATTATATTGGCCGCAGCAATGGTTCGAGGAGGTGTGCTTTTCTCGCTGGGCGGCCGAAGAGTTGATCAACGCGATTTTGGATCACCCCATGGCTCCGGCAGAGGACACCATCGAAGAATTCATCATCAAGATGGAGGTTTATGCTTCCATGTCAGAAGGCCGCGACTGTGGGCGGATATTTTCCATCGCAGCGGAAACGGCAACAGAAATTTTGGAATTGATTTGAAAGGAGCCCTTTATGGTAGAACTTGCGATTTTGTCGGTGTTTCTGCTTATCCTGGGCATTGGTGGCCTGATAGCAGATTATGTGTTTCCTCATATTGGTCCGCTTCAGCGGTGGATCGACAGCTTGCCCATGCTGGAAGATGAGGAAGAAGAACTCCTGATCGAGCACTGTCCGGATATTTTGCCAGAGGAGGAAGCAGCATGAACAAACAGGCTTTTATGAACATCGCGAAAGGGGTCAAGCGGGCCCTGAGAAAACACAGTCCGGAGATTTTGACTGGCATTGGCATCGCCGGCATGATTGCCACCACCGTGACCGCAGTTAGAGCCACCCCCAAGGCGCTTCAGCTTATTGACGCGCGGGAAATTAAGGAGGAAAAGCGTCTTAGTACGGCAGAGGTGGTAAAGACTACTTGGAAGTGCTATATTCCGGCGGCGATGACGGGAACGCTGTCGGTAGCTTGCCTGATTGGCGCCAGCTCAGTCAACGCCAAACGCAATGCGGCCCTCGCCACAGCCTATACCATCTCGGAGACGGCGTTGAAGGAGTATCGGGAAAAGGCTCTTGAGGTAGTGGGGCCCAAAAAGGAGCAGGCCATCCGGGATGCGGTGGCGAAAGAAAAGCTGGAAAAGGCCCATGTGGAAACCAGAGAAATTGTCAGTACCGGCCGTGGGGAGACGCCCTGCTTTGACCCGCTGACCAACAGCTTGTTCAAATCGGACATTGAAACCATCCGAAAAGCGGAAAACAACCTAAACAAGCGGATGCGGGATGAACTGAAGATCACGGTCAATGAATTCTTGCAGGAGATTGGCCTTGAGCCATGCGATGACTCCATCGGGGAGACCATGGGCTGGGATATTGATAAGGGCTACATCGACCTGGATTTCAGTTCCCAGCTGGTAAACGGCGTTCCCTATCTGGTCATCGGGCATCATGTCCCGCCGCAGTATCTCGGCTGGTAACATCCGCAAAATTTGCATCTCCTATTATGGAGAACCAATCAATTACATTTTTGAAAGGAGATTTTCATCATGGAAGAACTGAAAGTTATGAATACCGAAGTTGAGGAACTGGAGCCCGAAAACGAGGTCGAGGAGGTTTCCGAGAATTCCAGTGCGGGCGCTTTGTTCGCGGGGATCGTCGGCGGCTTCATCGCTTACGCTGCTATCTGCGGAGCGAAGAAGCTCAAGGCGTTCATCGACGAAAAGCGCACCGCCCAGAAGGCTGCGGAAGCCGCCCAGGCTACGGAGGGCACCGAAGAAGACGGCGGCGATGATGAGTCGGATTCCTGAATGAAACCCTGATATTTGAAAAGAGAGGGTTTGCCGAGGGAAATACCTATAACAGGGTATTTCCCTTTTTCTTTTAGAAGGGAGGCTTTTTTTCATGAACCAGTACACCTACAACGGCCCTGTTATGGAGTTCGACAGGTGCATCATGAACAACTTCAAGGCGAGTACCTTTGCGGTTTCTGAACGGAAAGCGCTGAGCAATCTCACCTATCAATTCAAGCGGCAGCATAACAAATTGCCTGGAACAAGGATTTCCCTCCCCGGGAAGCTCGTCCAGGTCGTGTGATATTAGGAGGAAGCGGAATGGCGGAATACCCCAACAATTCTCACAATGCCAGAGAGACTCAGCGTGACAGCAGTCCTCCCGATAAAAAGGTTGAGAAGGTGGTCACCAGCTCAGTCAAATCCAGAAAAAAGAGCGAGGTACGGAAGTTTGCCGGCATCTTCGTTCCGGAGGACACCAACAGCGTCAAGAGTTATATTTTGATGGATGTGGTGGTCCCCGGCATTAAGAATGCCATTGCAGATGTGGTGAGCATCGTTCTGTTTGGCGAGGCCGGGCGTATCGGTGGGAAAAAGAGTTCTGGCTCTAAGGTATCTTACCAGAGGTACTACGACGACAGACGGGATGACCGGAGGGAGTACAACCGGCTCAGGATGGCTCAGGGCTATGAGTACGATGACATCATCATTGAGTCCCGCGGAGATGCCGAATTGGTTCTGGATCAACTGGAGGAAATCATCAGCACCTACGGCGTGGCCAGCGTGGCCGATCTCTATGATTTGGTGGGCATTACTGGGCGCAGCTATACCGACAACAAATACGGTTGGACGGATATTCGCAATGCGAAAGTAGTCCGTGTACGGGACGGCTATATCTTACAGCTCCCAAGGGCTCTGCCTATCAGTTAAAGGAGCAAGTATATGAAGGATAAGAAACAAACATTGGCGTACAGAATGGGACAAGCTCTTACTGTGCTAATTGCTATTTGCCTCGGCATTATAGCGATTGAACTGACTGTTCGGTTTGTTCTATGGCTGTTTTAGGAGGAACTATGACGAGGCCGGAAATTTTGCAGAAGGCAGAAACATGTGTCTGCGGCCATCGGGAGCAGGAATACGGCTCCCCGGAGAACAATTTTCAGACGATTGCCGATCTTTGGCGTGCTTATAAGGGCGTCGATTTCACAGCTGTGGATGTCGCCATGATGATGGCGTTGCTGAAGATCGCGCGCATTCAGAGCGGAACTGCCACCGAAGACAGTTTCGTGGATCTGGCCGGATATGCGGCCTGTGGCGGAGAAATCGCCACCGATAATCATTAAATACGGAGGTTTATATTTACCATGAAAAAGACCGAACTGATGAACAATATGGGGCGGACCTTCCATAAGGTCGGTTTCCAGCTTCAGAAGAAGAGCCCGGAAATTCTGGTGGGGCTCGGCATCGTGGGCGTGGTCACCAGCGCCGTCATGGCCTGCAAGGCCACCCTCAAGGTGAACGAGATTGTTGAAAAGACCCAGGACGATCTGGACCGCATCCATAAGTCCGAGGAGACCGGCATGACCCCCGCTGGGGAGAGTTACAGCAAGGATGACTGCAAGAAAGATCTTACCCTCACCTATGTCCAGACCGGCGTAGCTTTTGCCAAGCTTTATGGCCCCGCTGTGATGCTGGGCGCTGTATCTGTTACCGGCATCCTGGCCAGTCACCGCATCCTGAAGAAGCGCAATGTTGCCTTGGCCGCTGCCTATACCGCCATCGACCACTCCTTCAAGGACTATCGCAAGCGCGTTCTGGATCGCTTTGGCGAGCAGGTGGAGAAAGAACTGCGGTACAACATCAAGGCCCAGGAGATTGAGGAAACCGTCGTAGACGCCAAGGGCAAAGAGAAGACGGTCAAGAAGACCGCAGATGCGGCCGATGAAGGCTGGGACCCCAGCAAGTACAGCCCCTATGCCAAGATCTTTGACGAGCTTCATCCCGATTGGATGAAGGATGCCGAGCGCAATATGTTCTATTTGAAGGCAAGACAGAGTCAGGCCAACGATATGCTGAAGGCCCGCGGCCATTTGTTCCTCAATGAAGTGTATGACCTGCTGGGCTTTGAGCGGACCAAGGCCGGCGCAGTAGTTGGCTGGGTCTATGATCCGGATGAGCCCATTGGAGACAACTTTGTGGATTTCGGCATCTTTGAGATCCAGCGTCCCAAGGCTCGCGACTTTGTCAACGGCTACGAGCCGGCCATTGTTCTGGACTTCAATGTGGTGGGCGACATTACCAACCTCATCGCCACCCATCAGTATCTGTAAACCATGAGAAAATTGCAGTTTACTTTGATTCCGGTATTGACCTTATGTTTGGCCCTTCTTCTGGGGGTGGCCACCGCGCCGGCAGAGAGCGAAGCGGCCCCTCCGGTAGAGCCTGTGCAGATAACCCACACGCCAGTTGAGCCGTTTCCGGAGACTGAACCTGCTCCACTGCCCAAACAGTGGACGGAAGAAGAGGTGGCTGCTTTGGCAAAGATGCTCTGGGGAGAGGCCAGAGGCGTTCCCTCCGATATGGAAAAGGCGGCCTGTGTATGGTGCGTGCTGAACCGGTGCGACGCCTATGGCCAGACCATTTTAGAGGTCATGACCGCTCCCTATCAATTTGTAGGGTATCGTACGGAAAACCCGGTGGATGAGGCCCTGTTGGCTCTCTGCGAAGATGTGCTGACAAGATATTTTGCAGAAAAACGAGGTGAAGTGGATGTCGGACGAGTTCTCCCCAAAGATTATCTCTGGTTTACCGGTGACGGTCAGCGAAATCATTTCCGCAATGCTTATACCGGTGGAACAACATATGATTGGAGTTTGAAAAATCCATATGAACATTGACAGGAGGTTTTACCATGAAACAGATCAAACGCCATTTCAGGACCCTTCTTTCCTATTCCTTGGCGACGGTGTCGGGCCTGTGCCTCATCAGCGGCGCCGCAATCCTTTCCGGCAAGAGGTAATGGACATGGAGGGACTGACCAATTTCGTGTCCATGCTGGACTACATTTTAGACAGCCAGCGGAAACGCCACATTGTAGGCGGCATTCTGCTCAGTGCATCCCTGCTGTTTGGCGGACTGGCCATGACGGTTATGAGCATCAAGGATGAGGAGGGCAACAGCGATGAGCAGGATGACTAATGCGCTCTCTTTCATTGCCGGCGCCGCCGTGGGCGGTGGAGCAGTTTGGTATTGCATCCGGGAGAAAGAGGCAGCTCGCGCTAATCGAGAGATTGACTCGGTCAAGGCCGCCTATGCCAAGCGGGAGCATGTGGAACAGCACGATGAAGCACCGGCACCCATCCCATCCGGAAAGATTCAGGACAAGCCTGACTTGGCCGATTATGTCAGAAAATTGGAACGGGAGGGCTATACGGAGTATTCTCGGACCGTCAAACCCACCGAAAAAGCGGATTCCGAGACTTCAGAGGATACTCCCTATGTAATCTCTCCGGCGGAGTTCGGGGAGATTGAAGAGTACACAAAAGTCAGTCTGACCTATTTCGCCGATGGGGTGCTGGCTGATGAACTGAACGAACCTGTGGACAATGTGGAGGAGATCGTCGGCGACGCATTGGAGCATTTTGGTGAATATGAGGAAGACTCGGTATTCGTCCGAAATGACGCCAAGCGGTGTGACTATGAGATCCTGCAAGATCTCCGCAACTTTAAGGATGTGCTGGAGGACATGTCTCCCCGTCCGAATTAAGAGGAGGATTTACCCTTGACCAGAGATGAGCTGATCAATCGGTACTTCGATTGGATGTACCAGCTCGTGGTCGACGACCGATATTCTAAGTCCTATCGTAAGCTGTTTGTCAGGCTGCACGATACGGAATTCACATATATGATTCCAATGGACGGCAACCGGGCCGAGGACGGCGTCGACCTTAGATATCGATTCGGCCATGAACAGCATTACAGCGACGCCATGGTCGCGTCCTTTTTGGATGACCGACCATGCAGCGTTTTGGAAATGATGATCGCCCTTTCCATTCGATGCGAAGAGCACATCATGGATGACCCAGATGTTGGCAATCGAACTGGCCAGTGGTTCTGGAGCATGATCGCCAGTTTAGGGCTAGGGTCCATGCATGATGGACGGTTTGACCGGGATTATGTGGACGAAGTCCTCTCCCGGTTTCTGAACCGCGACTACGCACGAAACGGAGAGGGCGGTCTTTTTACCGTCAGGCAGAGCGGACAGGATATGCGGTCGGTCGAAATCTGGTATCAGATGTCCCGCTACCTGAAGGAGATTTTCGCCTGATATTTTCAAAAGAAGGAGGGTTACGCCATGAACGAGACCATACACAACATTTTTGTGACGGTCAAGCCGTCCAGAAAACTGGCCAAGGTCAGCCGGCACATGACAGTTCTCACGCTTGTGGGGATCGGTTATGCGGTTTGGTCTGAACTGAACCGCCGGGAACAAAATGAGAAAATCGACCTGCTGGCCAGAAAAATCAAAAATCTGGAGCATGGTGAAGGAGAGTAAGCAATGTAATGTTAGACTTCCTTATGATTTCGACGCGCAGCGGTAAGCGCGGTGTAATCGAGATCTATCCGAAGTTCATTATCAAGAAACCAAACGACTTGATGATTCGAGGTGGTGACTTCTACGCTATCTGGATTGAAGATCGTGGTTTATGGTCTACGGATGAGCAGGATGCGGTTCAGCTCATAGACCGCGAACTGGATAGATACGCCGAGGAAAACCGCCAGCGTTTTGACAACAACATCAAGGTCCTTCACATGTGGGATGCGGAGACCGGGGTAATCGACACTTGGCACAAATACTGCCAAAAGCAGATGAAAGACTGCTTCCACATGCTCGATGAAAAACTGATATTCTCCAACACGGAAACTACCAAAAAAGACTATGCCAGCAAGCGCCTCGGCTATCCTCTGGAGCAGGGCAGGATAACTGCTTACGAAAAGCTGATCTCCACGCTCTATACTCCAGAGGAACGCCACAAAATTGAATGGTCTATTGGAGCCATCGTGTCCGGAGAGTCCAAAAAACTTCAAAAGTTCATGGTACTCTATGGGGCAGCGGGAACTGGTAAGTCCACTGTACTCAACATCATCCAGCAGCTCTTTGACGGATATTATTCCGTCTTTGATGCAAAGGCCCTCGGTTCTTCCAGCAACGTCTTTGCGCTGGAGGCGTTCAAAAGCAACCCTCTGGTAGCAATCCAGCATGACGGCGATCTGTCCCGCATCGAGGATAATACCCGGCTCAACAGTTTGGTGTCCCATGAGCTGATGACAGTGAACGAGAAGTTCAAATCGACCTATGCCAACCGGTTCAAGGCGTTCCTCTTTATGGGCACAAACAAGCCGGTGCGGATTACGGATGCAAAGTCCGGCCTGATCCGACGGTTGATTGATGTGTCGCCGTCTGGTAACAAGCTCGGCTTCCAGGAATACAAAACTCTGATGAAACAGATTGAGTTTGAACTGGGCGCCATCGCTTACCACTGTCAGGAGGTCTATCTGGAAGACCCGAACTGCTATGACGATTATATTCCCATTGCCATGCTGGGAGCGTCCAACGACTTCTACAACTTTGTGGTGGACTCCTATCCCGTCTTCAAACGCGAGGATGGGACTTCACTGAAAGCGGCCTGGGAGATGTATAAGACCTACAACGAGGAGGCAAAGGTCGCTTACCCACTTAGTCAACGGGCATTCAAGGAGGAACTGAAAAACTATTTCCGGGATTACAGCGAGCGGTTCAATTTGGAGGACGGCTCCAGGGTTCGGAGCTATTACAGCGGTTTTCGGACGGAAAAATTTGAGGACCAAGCTCCTTCTCAGCCGGAGCATAAGCAGACGCTCCTTCGATTCGACGCTGCGGAGTCCATCTTTGACCAGATGTGCGCGGACTACCCAGCCCAATATGCTACCTCTAAAGAAACGCCGGCACAGAAATGGGAAAAAGTCTCCACCAAGCTCTCCCAGTTGGACACCAGTCAGCTCCACTATGTCAAAGTCCCGGAAAATCATATCGTGATCGACTTCGATATTCCGGATGACGATGGCAACAAGTGCTTTGAGCGAAACCTAGAAGAGGCCAGCAAATGGCCTGCCACCTATGCAGAAGTGAGCAAAAGCGGATGCGGCATCCATCTGCATTATATTTACACCGGCGATGTATCCAGGCTCAGCCGGGTCTATGATGACCACATTGAGGTCAAAGTGTTCACCGGCAAAAGCTCCCTTCGCAGAAAATTGACCAAATGCAACAATCTACCCATCTCGACAATCAGCTCGGGCTTGCCACTGAAAGGAGAAAGCAAGATGGTAAATGCCAAAGCGGTGCAAAGCGAGAAAGGGCTTAGAGTTCAGATCAAGCGCAACCTCAATAAAGAGATCCATCCGGCTACTAAGCCCAGCATCGATTTCATCCACAAAATTCTGACGGACGCTTATGAAAGCGGACTGTCCTACGATGTCACCGACATGCGCAACGCCGTTCTGGCGTTTGCGGCCAATAGTACCAACAACGCGGACTACTGCATCAAGCTGGTGAACAAGATGCCTTTTAAGTCCGCTGACCCATCCCCTGCGGTCCAGAATGATGATGCGAAACTGATATTTTACGATGTAGAGGTATTTCCCAATCTCTTCTTGGTGAATTGGAAGATCGAGGGGAGTGACCAGCCCGTTGTACGGATGATCAATCCGACACCCCAGGAAATTGAGGAGTTGATGAAATTTCGGCTGGTCGGCTTCAACTGCCGCCGGTATGACAATCACATTCTCTATGCCCGGTTAATGGGCTACACCAATGAGCAGTTATATAACCTCTCTCAGCGCATTGTCAGCACAGATAAGAAGGTCAAAAGCAACAACTGTTTCTTTGGCGAGGCCTATAATGTCTCCTACACGGATGTCTACGACTTCTGTTCCAAAAAGCAGTCTTTGAAAAAGTGGGAGATCGAACTGGGTATCCATCACCAGGAGCTCGGCCTCCCTTGGGATCAGCCTGTGCCGGAGAATATGTGGCTTAAGGTGGCGGAATACTGCGACAACGATGTTCTCGCCACCGAGGCGGTGTTCAATGCCCGCAAAGCCGACTTCGTGGCCCGCGAAATCTTGGCCGATGTGGCCGGTCTGACAGTCAACGACACTACAAACACCCTGACCGCCAGAATTATATTTGGCGGAAATCGCAAGCCGCAGGACCAGTTCAACTACCGGGATATGGGTGACACGACCCAAATCTTTGACCCCGAGGCAGACCTCCCCTTTACGCCGGAATTTGACCAGTACACCGTCTTCGATAAGAAAAAGCGGCCCATCTTTCCCGGTTACAAGTTTGAGAACGGCAAGTCTATCTACCGCGGAGAAGAGGTCGGCGAGGGCGGCTATGTTTATGCTGAGCCCGGAATGTATGGCAACATCGCTCTGCTGGATATTGCGTCCATGCATCCCTCCAGCATTATTGCGGAAGAGCTGTTCGGTCCGGAGTACACCAAACGGTTCCAAGAAATCAAGGATGCCCGCGTAGCCATCAAGCACAAAGACTTTGAAAAGGCTCGCAAGATGCTGAATGGCGCGCTGGCTAAGTATCTGACGGATGAAAGTTCCGCAGACGCTCTGGCCCAAGCTCTGAAGATTGCCATTAACTCGGTGTATGGCCTGACCTCGGCCAACTTTGAGAATCCCTTCCGGGATAACCGGAACAAAGACAATATCGTCGCCAAACGCGGAGCCCTGTTTATGATCAACCTCAAACATGAGGTGCAGAAACGGGGCTTTACTGTTGCCCACATCAAGACGGACTCTATCAAGATCCCGGATGCTACACCCGCGATCATCGACTTTGTGATGCAGTATGGGGAGAAGTATGGGTACACCTTTGAACATGAGGCCACCTATGATCGGATGTGTCTGGTGAACAACGCGGTCTACATCGCCAAATATGCCACGGCCGAGAAGTGCCAGGAACTCTATGGCTATATTCCCGGCGACAACAAAAAACATCCCAATGAGTGGACGGCTACTGGCACGCAGTTCCAGATCCCCTATGTGTTCAAGAAATTGTTCTCCAAAGAGGAGATCATCTTTGAGGACATGTGTGAGACTAAGTCGGTCACCGGGGCTTTGTATCTGGATATGAACGAGAGTCTGCCGGATGTGTCCGCTGCGGAAGTCGAGAAAGATAAACTTTGGAAACAGATTAGCGATCCAAAGCATCTTGACGAACCAATGGAAACTGAGTGTGCTCGGATTGAGGAGTTGACAAAACTTATCGAAGCAGGCCACAACTACATCTTCATCGGTAGGGTCGGTCAGTTTTGCCCCATAAAATCGGGATGCGGCGGAGGGCTCCTGTGCCGGGAATCGGTGGACAAGAAAACCGGCGAGAAAAAGTATGATGCTGCTACTGGTACAAAGGGTTATCGCTGGTTGGAGTCCGAAATGGTCAAAGAATTGGGTAAGCAGGATGCCATTGACCGTAGTTACTATGACGCAATGGTAGATGCTGCCGCTCATGATATTTCCGAGTTCGGCGACTTTGAGTGGTTTGTGTCAGAGGACCCTTATGTTCCGGAGGATCGGCCTCCTTGGTTTGGCCCTGGAGAACCATGGAAAGAAGAAAAAACCGCCTTTGATGTGCGGTAAAGGTCACCATTTATCAACAAGAAGGAGAATGCTTTATGTCCCGTGAAAACAGAGAACCCCTCATTATCGAAAATGCCCGTATTATGTTTCGCAACTTCTCCGGCAAAGAGAGCAAGTACAACCGCGCCGGCCAGTGCAATTTCTGTGTTGTCATCGACGATCCCGAAACGGCTCAAGCGATGGCGGAGGACGGTTGGAACATCCGAGTCCTGGCGCCCAGGGATGAGGACGAGCCTCCTCGGCACTATATTCAGGTGGCGGTTCGATTCGACAATATTCCGCCTAACATTTACATGATCACCAAACGAGTGAAGACCCGGCTGGATGAGGAGTCCGTCGGCGCTCTGGACTATGCCGAGATCCGCAATGTGGATGTCATCATCAACCCCAGCCCTTGGGAGGTCAATGGCAAGAACGGCATCAAGGCCTATCTCAAGACTATGTATGTCACCATTGAGGAAGATGAATTCGCGGCCAAGTACGCCGAGATGGAAGGCCCCGAAGAGTAAATGTCACAAGGGGATGGGAGGCTGGAGGAGGAACCGGCTTCCCATCTTCACATTTTGAAAGGAGAAAAACAATGAAACCTTTCTGGAAAAAGCCCGGGAAGAAAAAATCGAAAAAGCATTCCAAATCAACTCAGAAAGTAAAGTCGAAGATACCGCCTAAATCGGAACCATGGAAGCCGCCATATCCATCAAAACCTCCTACTGTACCAGAGGAGCCGAAGAAATACGAACGGCCTCCCAAAACTCCCACCACGGTGCAGAAACCCCGCATTCATGAGAAAGAATTTCTTTCCACCTTTCGTCAGCTCCTCTCTGAGCGGAGTCGGCCATGGGATATTTGGAAGGACTTTATCATCATGTCGGCCTGTGCCCTGTCCAATCCAGTGGATAAGATGCACTATGAAGAACGGGAGAAGCGGTATCTCGACATCATTCATAAATACGGAAGGCAAAAACAGGCGCTCTTCCCTGAACTGTTCGCCCACATGGTAATGGCTTTGGAAGAGGACCCTGAGCAGGACTTCCTTGGGAAGATGTATATGGATCTCAACCTCGGCTATGATGAACTGAAACAAGTCTTTACCCCGTACAATGTCTGTCAGTTAATGGCGGATATTACGATTGGCGACATTATTTCGCAGGTGGAGGAGCAGGGCTATATCACCATAAATGATCCCTGCTGCGGAGCTGGGGCAAATCTAATTGCGGCAATCCATACAGCGCGTCACAAATTGGAAAAGGCCGGTCTGAACTATCAGAACCATCTTCTGATCACTGGACAGGATATTGAAGAAGTGGTGGCGTTGATGTGTTATATTCAGCTCTCTTTGCTGGGCGTAGCTGGATTTGTCAAGGTCGGCAACACCATTACCAATCCGATGAGTCCTTCTGACACTACGGAGAACTACTGGTTTACACCTATGTATTTTAATGATGTGTGGTATTACCGGCGTCTTGCCCACCGGCTTGATATTTTAATGAAAGGTGAAGGTGACCCGAAATTGCAGGCATAAGTCTTCGCGATTACCAACTGGACGCAGTCAAACGGATGAAAAATGGCTGCATCCTATGCGGCGGTGTGGGGAGCGGCAAATCCAGAACCGCCCTTGCCTACTATTATGAGCAGCAAGGCGGCAAAGTGGGTTCGGACGACTACATTCCCATGACAGAGCCAAAGGATCTTTATATTATTACCACGGCTCGGAAACGGGATACCTGCGAATGGCAGGGCGAACTGGCGCCATTCCTACTCTCCACCCACCCGGAGTCAAACTACTACAAAAACAAAGTGGTGGTAGATTCCTGGAATAACATCGGCAAGTATAAAGATGTGACGAATGCCTTCTTTATATTTGACGAGCAGCGGGTAGTGGGATACGGTGCCTGGACAAAGGCATTCTTAAAGATCGCCAAGGCCAACCCCTGGATCTTGCTCTCTGCTACGCCGGGCGATACTTGGCAGGATTACATCCCGGTCTTTATTGCCAATGGCTTCTACCGTAATAAAACGGACTTTATCGACCAGCATGTGGTATATGACTGGAGAGCTAAATACCCCAAAATCGACCGCTATCTGAATACCGGCAGATTGATCCGACTTCGTGACCGCATATTGGTCACAATGGACTTTGAGCGGCAGACTGTTTCCCATCACGAAGATGTGGCCGTCCCTTATAACATCTCGGCATACAAGGCGCTTATGCGGAGTCGCTGGAACCCATGGGAGGAACGGCCCATTGAAACGGCTGGGGAACTCTGCTACTCCCTGCGGAAAATCGTGAATTCGGATGAATCCAGACGGACCGCGTTACTGGAGCTGGTGGAAGATCATCCAAAGGTCATCGTCTTTTACAACTTTGACTACGAGCTGGATATTCTCAAGTCTCTCCACTATGGAGAAGGGGTTGAGATTGCGGAGTGGAACGGCCATAAGCATCAGCCGATCCCCGACGGGGACAAATGGATCTATCTGGTCCAGTACACAGCCGGTTGCGAGGGCTGGAACTGCATCACCACGGACACTATCGTGTTCTACTCCCAGAATTATTCCTACAAAGTCATGGTGCAGGCAGCCGGACGCATTGACCGCTTGACCACACCCTATACCGACCTCCATTACTACCATCTCAAGAGCTTTTCTGGTATCGACTTAGCCATCAGCAAAGCGCTCAAGGAGAAGAAGAACTTCAACGAGGGTAGATTTGTGGGCTGGGCTACGAAACCGATGCCCAAAGCAGCTTGATATTTAGAATTGGAGGGTCACCATGTTACGATTCATTCAATGTCTGCCGGGAAGTTTATATCGGACACTATTATGTGCATCCCATCTTCCATTTTGGAAGTGGCTTTGAAAGGAGAAAGTTATGGCTGGACTAAACTGCGAAATCGGATGGAAGACCCGCCTCTGTGAAGTAAATGGCGAATTGGGTCAATTTCATATCTGGGAGCAATGGTCCAATGTGGTGGATGCAAGCCCGCTGCGGGGCGGTCATCCCGGAGGCCAGGTTGGGCAGGTCTACGGCATTGTCGAGTTTAAGGACGGTGTCCGGCGGGTTGACCCTGCGAAAATCAAGTTCTGCGACGAGGAGAATGCCATTCTGGCCGAGATGGAGAAGCACCAGCAGGAAATGAAGGGAGCGCCCAATGCTGATCATTAAAACTGAAGCAGACCGTGAGCACTGCACATCTTGCTATGGTAACCGCACCATTGAGTTGACTATGGAAGAAGTGGTAGCATTATTTGCGGGAGCAACCCTTGGTGATCCGAATTTTAGTGAATATGGAACGTTTATTCGATTGAGGGAAAATGTATGAAAGTAATTGTTACAGAACTTCCAGTCACATCTAAAGACTGCATTTTCGCAGAATATATCAACATGACCAGCAAATACAAATGCATGTTTCAGTCCGGAATGTATTCTCGATGCAAATTGGACTGTGGTGAAGAATGCCCATATTTGAAGAGAATAGGGGATGTGAGAGTTCAATGACAAAGGTTGAGAAGCTTGATGAGTTTCTGAAAAGAATCGGTATCGAACTTTTGCCTTTTCAAAGGGAAATACTCAGTCAGATGACGGACGGAAATAAGATTTATATTTGTTATCCGCCTAATGTTGGCCGAACGAATACAATACTGCTAATGCGAGCGCTGGAGACCATATTTGAGAGAGGTGAAAACGATGCCGAACTTCATATTTGACCCTAAGCTGGACGAGTGGCACAGCTTCTGCGACTGGATTGAGGAACTGCCATATAGTGAACTGATCACGGGCGGTGCGACCAATGAATAAGGAACAGAAATGGGTCGAAGAGCACCCCATAGCATGGCTTTTAATGCAGAAAATTGGCGATTTTTTGTGGTTCTTTGCCAAATTCTCTATCTGTATGCTTTTGTGGCGGGCGATACACCTCTAATTGACACCCTCCGGACTGGCATGGTATCATGAACTCGGATAAGTTACATCGACTATGCGCAAAAAGCACAGCTCCTATTATGGAAGGAGGTTGTTAGGCTATGGCTGAACGCAACGAGTCTCACCTTCTGAATGGTGGTGACGATCCTATGGGCATGACGGACAACCAGTACAAGGGTATGCTTCTGGACCAGTTGGAAGACTGGCAGGAAGTCCTTGATCTGGCAATCGAGGCCGGGAACACCGAAATTCAGAAAAAGGTGGAAAAACAAATCGCGAAGATCAACGAAAAGCTGAAATTCTAACCTCAGCCAAAGGGAAGGGCTTGCGGAAACGCGGGCTCTTCTCTTTTTGCTTTTATCGGGAGGATACACATGAGTGATTACGGAGTCAAAGAAACCCAATGCACCCGCTGTTCCCATCGGGAGGTCTGCTCTCTGAAAGAAGAGTTCCTTGCGGCTCAGGCGGCAATCGACGAGGCGGTTCTTCATCGTGAGCGAAAAAATGACGGAGCCTTGTCCATGATCCGCATTCGAGACATCAAATATATTGAGCCGGTCGAACTTCGCTGCAAGCATTATGCGATATCAACCGGAACTATCAGATGATGGAGGCCTGATATGGCGCAAAAAAGAATACGGATGGTCCGGCAGGATGTGCTGGGCGATAAGCTGCGGCTTCTCTATGACGACGGGACCCAAGGGGTTCTGTGTTATGGAGAGGCCGTTTCCCGTTCTAAAGTTCCCGTGTCCATTCGGCCGGAGAACTTTATCGGCCTAACCCTAAAGCAGGCCAAGATGAAACTGGGGGTGAAGGATTGATGTTCCGATTTATCATTTTCATCATTGGCTTGGCGGTTCTTTTTATAGATGCGGCACAGATGTTAAAAGCGTATCGAGAACGCAATACCGCCGGCGTTTTGTTCTGGGGTATTCTTTTACTCGCCGTTTCTATCGGGATGTCATAAGGAGCAGTTTATGAAAGCGATTTATCAAATCCGCCCCGATTGCAACGCCTGTATAGAATTGGGTTGGGCTCCTCCGGAGGCCTGTGCCGAGTGCCTCAAGCTGATGAAAGAACGCGCCGAAGAGGTTGATATTTTACAGCTTGGCGTCGGGCTCTTCGCAAACAAGGCGGTCATCAAGCGACCGAACGGTGCGCTGGCGACAATCCCGCTCAGCGAACTCATTATCAAAGACTGATATTTTTGAAAAGGAGAAAGAACATGGATAACAAGACAGCTCATAAAATCATCGCGGTAGACTTCGATGGCTGCCTCGTGGTCAACAAGTGGCCGGAAGTGGGCGCTCCCATCGAAAAAAACATCAACAAGCTCAAGGCGGAGCAGGCCGATGGGGCCAAGGTCATTCTCTGGACCAACCGCGTGGGCAAGCCTTTGGACGATGCGGTGAACTTCTGCAAGGAGCAGGGCATCCATCTGGACGCAGTCAATGAGAACCTGCCCGAGATCGTCGAGGCTTTCGGCGGAGACTGCCGGAAGGTCTTTGCCAATGAGTATTGGGATGACCGGGCGGTGCTGATGTCGGAGCAGGACATCGGCGAGTTTTCGGACGGGTATCACACCTTCAATTCCCTCTACCGTCAGCGGCTCATCCTCTTCGCGGCCCTGGTGAACACCTTCCCCACGCTGGCCTGGAAATCCCGCAAGCACTTTGATGGTGAGGTTCCCTTTGGCGGAGGCTGGTTCATTGTGGGCATCGAAACACCCAAGGGTCAGTACACCTATCACTACGAGGAGAAGGACTGGGATCTGTTCCGCTGCAAAGAGGTGCCCGCTGCTCCCAAATGGGACGGGCATACGGATGCCGATGTGGAGCGGTTACTGTCTCTGGCCGGAGGCGAAGAGGGAGAAATGGGCTCCTGGGCGGCCATGGAGGTCGAGCTGGCCTGTCAGAAGGAGCTGGAGGACAGCGAAGATGAAGGCGAGTGGGACTACGGCGTGGCCTGCTACGAGAGCGCCCTCAGGGCTTATCAGAGCCTCTGTCGGGACGGTCACAGCGGATTCAGCATCCAGATTACCAAAAGTATCCTCAACCGTCTGGTAGACGGCAAGTGTCTGACGCCCATTGAGGATACACCGGATATTTGGAATGATATCACCGGCGACTGCAACTGGGAAGAGGGCTATCAGAAGTACCAGTGCAAGCGTATGTCGTCTCTGTTCAAGGAGATTTCTCCGGACGGCACTGTCACCTACTCGGATGTGAACCGGGTCTGCGGCATCAATATCGACTCCCCCAATGTCGCTTTTACGAACGGGTTTATTGCCCGGCTCGTGGACAAGATCTTCCCCATTACCATGCCCTATCTCCCGGCCGGAAAGAAATTCCGGGTTTTCCGCGAGGAGTTTCTGGTTGACCCCAAGAATGGCGACTATGACACCATGGCACTGCTGTGGATCGAGACTCCGGACGGCAAAAAGTTGGAACTCAACCGCTACTTCAAGGAAAGCGGCAACAGCTTCGTTCCTATTGAGAAGGACGAGTACGAGGAGCGCAAGGCAAAGCGGGTGGATAAGAAATGAAACACGGTTGGGATGATATTTTACATTTCCTGTTCAATGCCGTCTGGGTTCTGGCCATTCTCGGCCTTCTGTTTCTTGTAAAACTGTTTTTCGATTTTATGAGGTGGGTTCTGTGAAAAAGTCCGACACAATTTTGGTAGGTTTTGATCACGGCCACGGTGACATCGCAGTGCTGATCGTCGGCCGGAAAGAACTCGGGGGTACGGTTCAGATCATCAATCAGTTTCAGGGGAAAGAGGCCGAGGAGCTTTATCAGAGGCTTCTTCGGAAGCATAACAAAGATTGATATTTTTGAAAGGAGAAAGACAGTTATGACTAAAACAATGGAAATTTGCAAGGTGCGCAACGGCGAGCGCTTTATCGTTGATGGAGAGGAGTTCGTCAAGCTGGGAGAGGTTGCCGGCGGGGTTTTTGTGCTGTTGGTCGGCACTCTGCCCGACTACTGTGCATTTGAGAGCGAGGACGCCGATGATGACCGCGATCACAACAATTTCATCGGCAGCAATGTAAAGCGGGTGGTGGACGAGTGGCTGTATGGGCATAAGATCCTTTCCGATGCGGCTATGGCGCTTCCCATTGACCTGACCAGCATGGACGGTATGACCGACTACGGAATGCCCATTGTCTACGGAAGAATTCTGACGGTGGATGAGTACCGCAAGTATCGGCGCTTCATCCCGCTGACGGACAAGCCTTTCTGGACGGCTACGCCTTGGTGTACACGCTCCTCGTGCTCCAGCGGCAACGACCTCGCGTATCGCGTGCGCGCTGATGGGAGCGTCGGCGACAGCGACGCGTATTATGCGAACTACTGCGCTCGTCCCGCTTTGGCTCTGAAATCTTCCCTCTTGGTCTCTGTGGAAGCAGAGAATGGGGAGAAGGCTCTTTGCGACTATACTGACACGGAGCTGCTGGATGAGCTTCTGCGCCGGCGGACTGAGAAGAAGGAGGTGCGGTAAGATGATCAGCTTTGGAACGAAAGTTGCGGTTCTTCCCGGAACTTCCTATGGCGGCCGTTTTGCCGGCCATACCGGTACTGTCTGCAAATGGCACCGAGAGACAAATAAAATCGGCGTGTATTTGGACGGAGTCCGAAATCCCGAGAGCAAAGAGGGCGTTTTCTGGTTCCCCGAGGAGCAACTGAGCATCATTCAGCCCAAACACGATATGGATGGAGGCACATGGTGGATGAGGGCGAATCCGAATATCATCGTGGGCGAGACTTTGAATGTGAAAAAGGTCATCTTCAACGGCCCCAAAACCATCGTGATCTGGGCAGATGGCTCTAAGACCATCGCCTCCTGTGGAGAGGGCGATGAATTCGATCCTTATGCCGGTTTCTGTGCTGCTGTGACGAAGAAGGTGTTCAGCTCCACCAGCGCGGTAAAAAAGATCCTTGCGCCCTTCATGCCGGAGCCGCCTATGCCCGATTTCTCCACGCCATCTATGGCTGCTTTGACTGAGGTGTTCAACAACATCGGCAAAAAATTGATAGGAGGAAACGACAATGCGTAAACTGCTCAGAAGCATGGCGAAAGCCGAGATGACCCGTAAGGGATATTCTTGGGTGAATAAGCGTATGCACAACAACCAGTGGCGGCGGGTACTTGGCCTGCGGCCCATCAATCTGAAAACCGGGAAGCCCATTCCTGAAAACTTCCACGGGCCGAAGAAACAGCGCAAGGGTTCTGCACCCTGCATCCTGAAGTATGTCTGATGTACCTGAAAAAAGCCGGCGGCAAGGTTTATGGAGCAGTGCTCACAGCGGCGGAGAAAAAAGCGATGGACATGGAGATCCAGCGCGAACTGGCCGAGTATGACAGGAATCACCTTGCCGAGATCGACGCGACTATTCTGTGGGTGCTGCATGAACAATTCGGATTTGGCGCCAAACGGTTACGCGCGTTTTATGACGCTTACCGGCTTCATATTAACAATCTGGTTGCGCGGTATGAGCTGGAGAACGGGGACGACATCTGGCTCTGCACTCAGATGCTGAAAAAAGTCGGCGTGGATATTGAGGCCTGGCACAACGAAGAGGAGAGGTGAGCGATGTGGCGAACACAGACCGAAAAAACGCGGAAGGCTATTCCGACCCCACAGCCTATCAGGCGCTGAAGAATATCGAGGCGGAGGAAGAGAGGTTCCATAAGCTGCTCTATGCCATCTTTGATATTTGCGAGCTGGCGAACTTTGAAATCGAGGGCCGCATCGTCCTTGTGGACAAACGCACTGGACGGGTTTGGCGGTGAGCAAAACGACGTGAGTTTGGCCCGGTTCTGTCTAATCTAAGATAGAATTCGGGCCACTCCAATGCCAAAAATCCAGCCCACTTTTCAGAGGCAAAAACGGGCTTCTGCCCACTTTTTGTTGGAACTGTGGGTAATTTGGGGCGTCTGGTAAGACTGTGTACGGACGAAAAGCCCGAAAAAAGTGGGTTTTTGCCCGGTTTTATTTCAAAAGTGGGCAGGCGGAAACCGTTGCGGCACAAGGCTTTGCGGGTTCTCTGCCCACTTTCCCACTTTTTTCTTTAAGTAAACGCGAAAAAAATAGTATTAAATTATATATAACTGACGAAAAAAGTGGGTTTTTGGGCAGAGCATGAAAAATGTATTAAAACGATGTCCGAACAAATCTCTCTTCCAATTTTTCCTGGGGTGTGCTATACTGAATTCGCCACACAATCATATATTCTCTTCTGGTGATGGGAAAATAACTTGGCAACGAGTGTTTTCTCTCTTTACTTATACCCATCACCGGGGAAGAGATTGTGTGGCAACAATGGGAGATACACTTATTGCAAGGGTGCGTCTCTTCATTGGGGCGCACTCTTTTTATATTTCGGGATGATTGGAGGAAAGCACAGTGGCCGATCGAAAAGCTGGTGGAGATATTGCAGGGATTGTTGCTGCTGTGGCCGGAATTATCTCTGCCGTTACGCCTATTGTAAATGACGCTATGGAGAAACGGAAAGACAAAGTCAGTGGAAACGAATTGGTTTCTATCCCTGCGCTCTATGATAAAAGCTTCCCTCTTAAGATGGAGCAGGCCTCGGAACTATTGACCAATTACGGCTTAAAAGCTATGCCTAGTATGCTCACACTCCGAGAAGCCCGTGTGAAGTACAAAGACTGTTTTGATGGGCAGGTCATCAGTTCTAAACCGAGGAGTAATCAAAAAGTCCGCCCGGGAACAACTGTGCTGATTCGGTACATCACACAAGAAGTCATTGATGAAAGTCGGAGATTGTTTGATGAAGCTGAAAAACAAAAAGTAGCTGCAAAGCAAGAGCGAGCAGTTAAGCGTTCGGAGCAGATGGGCCGGGCTAAAGACGCGGTCGTCGATGTTGCCGGACGCGCAAAGTCTGGTGTTGAAAAAATTGTTTGCCGTAAAAACACAAAATCGAAGAAAATCGGAAAGGAGACATCGCATGAGTAAAGGCAATGGCAAAAAGCGGAGCACCGCCGGTCTGATTCTGGATGTGATTTTGACCCTTTGCACTGGCGGGCTGTGGCTGATCTGGATACTAATCCGCTATCTGCGGAATAACAGTTGACCAATACCAATTTGATATTTCTGGTTTAGCCGAGATGCCTACGGGTGTCTCGGCTTTTTTTGCTCTTTTTGTTTCCGCGAAAAAAACAGACTCTTTTATGGAGAGGAATGGAATGTGCTTTGCATTTTGCAACATTCTACGCCTCTCCTCTTTATTTTTGCCGAAAGGAGGCCTCAATGATGGCCAGAAGCTCCAAGCTGGAGAGCGGGTTTCAGGATCGTCTGATTGCAACGCTCAAGACGATGTTCCCCGGGTGCATGGTATTTAAGATGGACCAGCGCCAGGGCATTCCCGACCTGCTGATTCTTCATGGCAGGAAGTGGGCCTCTTTAGAATGCAAGCAGTTTGCGCGGGCCAAGAGGCAGCCGAACCAGGATTACTATGTTGGAAAAATGAACGATATGTCTTTTTCCCGATTTATATCTCCCGAGAACAAGGAGGAAGTGTTGCATGATCTTCAACAAGCACTCGAACCTTGAAGGACAGCACGCGTTTCTTGGCGCAAGCAAATACCACTGGATCAATTACAGTGAGGACAAGGTCGCCGACTCCTATCTTCGCTTTCTGGCGACTGTGAGAGGCACCGAACTCCATGACTTCGCGGCCCGCTGCATTCGGCTGGGCCAGAAATTGCCGAAGTCTCAGAAAACGCTGAATATGTATGTCAATGACGCTATTGGCTACAAAATGCTCCCAGAGCAGATCCTCTATTATTCGGAGAACTGCTTTGGAACGGCGGATGCCATTGGTTTCCGCAACAATTTTCTGCGGGTTCACGATTTGAAGACTGGTGAAATTCAGGCTCACATGGAGCAGCTTTATATTTATGTTGCTCTTTTCTGCTTGGAGTATCATATCAAGCCAGCTGACATTGAAATTGAATGCCGCATTTATCAACACGACCAAATTTTGTATGACCAACCTTCAGTAGAAATCATTGTCCCTATCATGGACAAGATTATCACCGCTGATAAGGTCATCAAAAAAATTAAGGAACAGGAGGGATGATCCGTGAACCCCATTGAGGAAGATATTCTGATGCACTACGGCGTCAAGCGGCGCTCTGGCCGATATCCGTGGGGTTCTGGTGAAAACCCCTATCAGCGCAGCGGCGATTTTCTGGCCCGGGTTGAAGAACTTCAAAGCCTTGGAAAATCCGAGAAAGAAATTGCCAGCGAAGTTGGTCTGACAACGACTGAACTTCGGATGCAAGTTCGTGTCGCCAAGCATGAACGGAGAGCTTTGCTGGCTGACCGGGCTCGCTCTATGCGGGATGATGGAAAAACCTTGGATGAAATCGCATCTGCTTTGGGCTTTGAGAACGATTCTTCTGTTCGTGCTCTTCTGAATGAGAATACGGCGAAGAACAAGAACAAGGCCCAGGAAACTGCGGAAATTCTGAAAAAAGAACTTGCAGAAAAAGGCGCTCTTGATGTTGGTGTCGGTGTGGAACAGCAGCTTGGCGTGTCTTCTGGGGTTCTTCAGGAGGCCCTGTTCATTTTGGAAACCGAGGGCTATAACCGTTACGGAGTCGGCGTTCCTCAAGTGAATGACCCCTCTAAGCGGACGATTACCCCGGTTATTTCAAATCCGGACATCACTCAGAGAGACGCGTACCAGAACCTGAGTTTGGTCAAGTCTGTCGGAGAATACCATTCCTCTGACGGCGGTGAGTCCTGGGACAAGCGGGAATACCCTACAAGCATCAGTTCAGACCGGGTTAAAATCCTCTATGGTGATGAGGGTGGAAAAAACAAAGACGGCGTGATTGAGCTCCGCCGCGGCGTGGCCGATCTTGACCTTGGGGACTCTCATTATGCCCAGGTTCGCATTCTGGTAGATGGAACCCATTATCTCAAGGGAATGGCCATGTATTCTGATGATATGCCGGATGGCGTAGACATTGTGTTCAACACAAACAAGCAGTCCGGCACGCCCAAGATGGATGTCATGAAGAAAATCAGTGATGATCCGGATAACCCTTTTGGAGCGTTCATCAAGGCTAATGGACAGAGCTATTATCCAGACCCCAATGGTAAGTACATCGACCCTGTCACCGGAGAGAAGAAATCTCTTTCCGCCATCAACAAGCTGAAAGAAGAGGGCGACTGGGATAAGATGAGCAGGAACCTGTCTTCTCAGTTCCTTTCCAAACAGCCAATGAAGCTTATCAAAAAGCAGCTCGATCTTACTTATGCTGATGCCGCTGATGAGTTTGATGAGATCTGTTCTCTGACAAACCCCACGGTTAAGCGAAAGATGCTTCTTGACTTTGCTGATGAGTGTGATTCTGCCGCAGTCCATCTGAAGGCGGCGGCGCTTCCACGGCAGAGTACCCAAGTTATCCTTCCTATCACAGCGTTGAAAGAAACAGAGGTATTTGCTCCCAATTACCGGGATGGGGAAAAGGTGGCTCTTGTTCGATACCCCCATGCTGGTACATTTGAGATTCCTGTTCTTACCGTCAACAATAAAAACCAGTCGGCAATCTCCATTTTAGGCCGAAATATTCGGGATGCCATCGGTATCAATCCAAAGGTCGCGGAGCGCATGTCTGGCGCAGACTTTGATGGAGACCAGGTTGTCGTCATACCAACAGGTGGCAAGGTCAACATCAAGTCAACCAGAGCCCTGGATGGCCTGAAGGACTTCGACCCCAAAACTCAGTATTCCACTGAGGGGCGTACTGGAGTCCGGCTTCTGTCCAAAGAGGCCACCCAGCTTGAGATGGGCAAAATCTCCAACCTTATCACCGATATGACCCTGAGAGGGGCCAAGGAGAGCGAACTGGTTCGTGCAGTCAAGCACAGCATGGTGGTTATCGATGCCGCTAAGCACAAACTGGACTATAAGCAGTCTGAAAAGGACAACGGTATTGCGGAGCTGCGAAAGGCGTACCAGGGCTATGTGGATGAGGATGGCCGGGAGGTAGGTGGAGCATCCACCCTTCTGTCCAGGCGCAAACAGGATGTCCGTGTGCCGGAACGCCAAGGGAGTGGTCGCATTGACAAGGACACCGGAAAGGTGATTTATAAGGAGTCTGGCCGTACTTACATCGACCCAAAGACGGGCAAAGAGGTAAGGGCCACCACCAAGGCTAAGCTTCTGGAAGTAACCGATGATGCCCATAAGCTGTCCTCTGGCACCCTCCAGGAAGAGGCCTACGCCGACTATGCCAATAAAATGAAGGCCCTGGCAAACGAGGCCCGGAAAGAGTACACAAGAACAGGCACGCTCAAGTATTCCAGTAGTGCTAAGGCCGCTTATCAGCCTGAAGTAGACCGCTTGATGTCTGCACTTAGAGTGGCGACCATGAACGCGCCTCGTGAAAGAGAGGCTCAGCGTATCGCAAACTCTAAGGTAAAGGCCAAAGTTCAGGATAACAACATCACTGACAAGGATGAGATTTCCAAAATTCGGAGAGCTGCAATCAGCGATGCCAGAACAATGACTGGAGCAAGCGGAAAGCGGGCTCGTATCACTATTACAGATGGTGAATGGGAAGCTATTCAAGCTGGAGCAGTTTCGGATACGTTTTTAACCCAGATTCTCCGTTACGCAGATCCTGACACCGTCAGAGAAAGAGCAACGCCAAGAACCAGTACGCAACTGTCGACTGCTCGTATCAACAGGATTAAAGCAATGGCCAATTCCGGCAACACAAATGCTGAGATTGCTCAGGCTTTGGGCATTTCTACTTCTGTTGTGTCGAAGTATTTGAATGAATGAAAGGAGTGAGAGCAGATGGCAAAGTGTATGTTGACAACTCATGACAACCCATACGACCCTTTTACCCAGTACGAGGCTTGGTATCACTTTGATGAAGGAAAAGGTTATCATTCTTGCGCCTACTTAGCTCGAATTGCTCGCACTTCTGATCGGCTTTCGGAAGAAGAAAACGACCAAGAAATTGAGCGAGCCATTAACGACATCATTAAATACGATGTTCTCGGCATCTATAAGAAGGTCAAGCAGTCAGAAACAGAAAAAGTTAGCTAAATTGTTTCTGATTGATGGTGATCCACTATGGACTGCCCGCGATTTTTGGCGTCCCCGTCAAACATAGGGGGGGTCTGAAAAATGATACCCCCTCCTGCATCGCGGCGGTCCTCAAAAAAGCCCCGGCGGATATTTTTGAAAAATGTTTTTGGGCTCGGAGCAGCATTTGCAGGAGCTCACAAGGTCGGTTTCGGCTTTGTGGGCTCTTTTCCTCCATCTTTTCTAAGATGTCTTTCTCCTTTCGGCCTTACTATGAGCGGGCCGGCTTTGTGAGTTCTTTCAAATGCTGCTCAAACCCTATTAAATCTATGGAAATACTCGGAGAAAGGAGGCGATTTCTTTGCCTAAAGCAAGGATGACCAATTTTTCTGGAAGAAAAATCCGGCCGGCTCTCTCGCCGGAAGCGCGGGAGAACCAGATGATCTCGCTGGCTGTGGATCTGGCGGAAAAACAGTTAATCGAAGGAACCGCCTCTTCTCAGGTCATTACGCATTTCCTGAAGCTTGGCTCCACCAAAGCGCAGATTGAGAAAGAACTTCTGTCCAAGCAGGTGGATCTGGCTGAAGCAAAAGCCGAGTCGATCAAGTCTCAAAAGGATATGGAGAAGGTCTATCTTGACGCCATGGCCGCCATGCGGGAGTACAGAGGAGAAAGTGAAGCGGATGATGACGAGGATTAGAACCTATTCCGAACTTATCCAGCTTGAAACTTTTGAGGAACGATATCGGTATCTCCGGCTTTCAGGAGCGGTAGGCGAGGAAACTTTTGGATTTGACCGCTATCTGAACCAGCTATTCTACCGCTCTCCGGAATGGAAAGAGGCCCGCAACCAAGTTATCATTCGGGATAACGGATGCGACCTCGGCATTGAGGGGCGGGAGATTCATGGCCGGGTGCTGATCCACCACATGAACCCCATTACAGTAAAGGATATCCGGGAGCGGAGCGAACTCCTTCTCAATCCGGAGTTCCTGGTCACAACAATTCACAGCACCCACCAAGCGATCCACTATGGAGATGAAACGCTGCTGATGCTCGCGCCCGCTGAACGGAGCAGAAACGACACCTGCCCATGGCGGCGATAAGGAGGGCGCCTATGTATGAGTTTCGGTGGGTGCGCGGACATGTGGAAGTCTTTTCCCATGGCCGGTTTCAGTTTTCCGCAGACACCATGGAGGAGGCTATGCGGGAACTGAATGCTATTACAGAAGGAGGAGCAACGCTATGCAAACCGATTCCAAAAATCGCGGAAACCGGGCGGCAGTGAAGCCGGTAGATGATGCCGTGGTTTCGGAAGTGAAAACGCCGGTTCACGATACCCAGCCTGTTTTCGCAATCGTGACCAGCTGCGTCAGGCTGAATTTGCGAGAGACGGCAAACCTGGATGCCTCTGTGCTGAAGGAGCTTCCGGTCTCCACGAAGGTACAGGTGGATGTGAACGGGTCCACGGAGGACTTCTGGCATGTCCGGACTTCCGATGGGACAGACGGCTACTGCATGAAGAAGTATCTCGAATTTCTGCCGTAAGGAGGATGCCGCATGGATATGACAGAAAGTATCCTGACCTCCATCAAGAAGCTGCTGGGCATCGAGGAGAGCTATACCCATTTCGACCCCGACCTGATCATGCACATCAACTCCGTGTTTTCCATCTTACGGCAGATGGGAGTCGGCCCCGCCGAAGGTTTTGCCATCACGGATGAAGACCAAGAGTGGAAGGACTTTCTCGGCGGAAATCCGGCGGCCTTTTCTTTTGTGCGCACTTATGTGCATCTGAAGGTCAAACTCATTTTCGACCCACCACTCAGTTCCGCCGCCATTGAGTCTATCAATCAGCAGATCAAAGAGCTTGAGTGGCGGCTCTATGTGGAGGCCGACCAGCAGAACAATCACGCAGGAGAGGAGGACCTTCAAAATGGAACGCAATGAAATCTACCACTATGGGATCAAGGGGATGCGATGGGGCGTCCGACGATTCCAGAACAAAGACGGCTCTTATACGGCTAAGGGCAAGAAGCGCTATGCTGGGAAAGGCGAGCAGGAGCATGACGATTACAAGAAGGCTCATAGCAGCAAAAGCGTGAAGACCATGAGCGACGCTGAGCTGCGCAGCCGGCTGAACCGTCTGCAAATGGAACAGCAGTACAGCAAGCTGTCCGGGACCGATGTGAGCAGAGGCAAGGCCTTCGTATCTAAGAGCATGAAGGTAGCCACTGCCGCGGCAACGGCCACCACGACCGCGATCACTCTCTACAACAACGCGGACAAGATCAAGAAGATCATAGAGGGTCTCGCCCGCAAGAAGTAAGGAGAGAAGCGCTATGGCATTATCAAACACTGCCGTTCCCAAATACTACGGCATGTTTCGTGATGCCGTAATTCGGGGCGAGATCCCGGTGTGCAAGGAAGTCTCCATGGAGATGAACCGGATCGATGACCTGATCGCCAACCCGGGCGTCTATTACGATGACCAGGCTGTGGAGGGCTGGATCAAATACTGCGAAGCGGAGCTGACCTTGACGGACGGCTCCGATCTGCATTTATTGGACAGCTTCAAGCTCTGGGGCGAGCAGGTGTTCGGCTGGTATTACTTTGTGGAGCGTACCGTCTACCGGCCCAACAAGGACGGTCACGGCGGCCGCTATGTCAAGAAGATGATCAAGAAGCGCCTGATCAACAAGCAGTATCTGATCGTCGGACGCGGCGCAGCCAAGTCGGTGTACGACGCCTGCATCCAGTCCTTCTTTGAGAATGTGGACGCCACCACCACCCATCAGATCACCACCGCTCCGACCATGAAGCTGGCCGAGGAGGTGGTATCGCCTATCCGGACCGCCATCACCAGAGCGCGGGGGCCGCTGTTCAAGTTTCTGACGGAAGGCTCCCTCCAAAATACTACCGGTTCAAGGGCGGGACGGGTCAAGCTGGCCTCCACCAAGAAAGGCATCGAGAACTTTCTCACCGGCTCTCTTATCGAGATCCGGCCTATGTCCATCAACAAGCTCCAGGGTCTGCGGTGTAAGATCGCCACCGTAGATGAATGGCTCTCCGGCGACATTCGGGAGGATGTCATCGGCGCTATTGAGCAGGGCGCGTCCAAGGTGGACGACTATCTCATTATCGCCACCAGTTCCGAGGGCACCGTCCGAAACGGGGCGGGCGACACCATCAAAATGGAGCTTATGAACATCCTCAAGGGGGATTACTTCAACCCCCATGTGTCTATCTGGTGGTACAAACTGGACTCGGTTGACGAGGTGGGTTATCCGGAGATGTGGATGAAGGCCAACCCGAACCTGGGAAAGACCGTCACTTATGAGACCTACCAGCTGGATGTGGAGCGGGCGGAGAATGCCCCTGCGGCGCGAAACGACATCCTGGCCAAGCGGTTCGGCCTTCCCATGGAGGGCTACACCTATTACTTCACCTATGAGGAAACCCTTCCCCATCGGAAACGGGAGTTCTGGAACATGCCTTGCGCCATGGGCATCGACCTGTCTCAAGGGGACGACTTCTGCTCTTTCACCTTCCTGTTCCCGCTGCGGGATGGAAGCTTTGGCGTGAAGACCCGGAACTACATCAGCTCCCGCACATTGAATAAGCTCCCCGCCGCCATGCGGGTCAAGTATGACCAGTTCATGGAGGAAGGGAGCCTGATCGTTCTGGAGGGGACGGTACTGGACCTGATGCTGGTCTACGAGGATCTGGACAACCATATCACCGATAAGGGCTATGATGTGCGGTGCGTAGGCTATGACCCGTATAACGCACAGCAGTTCATTGAGCGGTGGGCCAACGAAAATGGCCCCTTCGGCATTGAGAAGGTCATTCAGGGCTCCAAGACGGAGTCGGTCCCTCTGGGCGAACTGAAGAAGATGTCTGAAGACCGGATGCTTTTGTTCGACGAGCATCTGATGACCTATGCCATGGGTAACTGCATCACGCTGGAGGACACCAATGGCAACCGAAAACTGCTGAAGAAGCGGTATGAGCAGAAGATTGACGCTGTTGCGGCCATGATGGACGCATACATCGCCTACAAGGCAAATCGTGAAGCATTTGAATAAACACAGCAGCCACAGATTTCATCCGAAGTCTGTGGACTTTTCATACCCAAAAACAGGAAGGAGGCGAGCGTCTGAATGGAGATTGCATTCGGTTCCCGGTTGAAGCACGCATGGAACGCGTTCTTTAACCGAGACCCATACGGAGGATACAGGCTGATGGGACCGAGCCATTCCTATCGCCCAGACAGGCCCCGTTTCAGCCGGGGGAATGAGCGTTCCATCGTCACCTCGGTCTATAACCGCATCGCCATGGACGCGGCGGCCTGCGTTCTGCGGCATGTTCGCCTGGATGAAGACGGCCGCTTTCTCTCCGAGATGGACACGGGGCTGAATAATTGCCTGACCCTGGAGGCCAATCTGGACCAAACGGGCCGGGCATTCAGCCAGGATGTGTATATGTCTACGATGGACGAGGGATGCGTGGCCGTGGTCCCAGTGGACACGACCTTGAACCCAGACGAAACCAACTCCTACGACATCCTGTCCATGCGGACGGGGCGCATTTTGGAGTGGTATCCCCAGCATGTCAAGGTGCGGGTCTACAACGACCGCACAGGCGAAAAAGAGGACATCGTGGTGCCCAAGAACAAGACGGCCATCATCGAAAACCCTTTCTATGCCGTGATGAACGAGCCGAACTCTACCAGCCAGCGGCTGATTCGGAAGCTGAATATTCTGGACGCCATTGACGAACAGAGTGCGTCTGGCAAGTTGGACATCATCATTCAGCTTCCCTACATCATCAAGACCGAGGCAAGGCGTCAACAGGCGGAAAAACGCCGTAAGGATATCGAAGCGCAGCTGGCGGGTTCCAAGTACGGGGTCGCCTACACCGATGGGACGGAGCATATCACGCAGCTAAACCGCCCCGTGGAGAACAACCTGATGTCCCAGATTGAATACCTGACGAGTATGCTTTACAGCCAGTTAGGTATCACACAGGAGATCATGAACGGCTCTGCGGACGACAAGACGATGCTGAATTACTATGACCGGACCATCGAGCCCATGGTATCCGCCTTTGTTGACGAAGCGAAGCGGAAGTTTTTAACCAAGACCGCCCGGTCGCAGCGGCAGTCCATCGTGTTCTTCCGGGACCCCTTCAAGCTTGTGCCGGTATCCGAGATTGCGGAGATCGCGGACAAGTTCACCCGCAACGAGATCATGACCTCCAATGAGATCCGGCAGGTGGTTGGGATGAAGCCCTCGAAGGACCCCAAGGCAGACGAACTCCACAACAGCAACATCAGAGAAACCGACACCGAAGGAGGAGACAAATCAAAATGAAGAAACCGAAGTGTGATTGCAGCGGCTGGGCAACCAGAAACAATCTGGTCTGCGGCGACGGCCGGGTCATCCGAAAGGACGCCTTTGCCGACTGCGACGGCACCACCGTCCCTCTGGTCTGGAACCACCAGCACAACGACCCCCTCAATGTTCTGGGGCACGCTCTGCTGGAAAACCGGCAGGACGGCGTGTACGCCTACTGCACCTTTAATGAAACCGAGAGCGGCAAGGCCGCCAAACTGCTGGTTCAGCACGGCGATGTGGAGGCCCTCTCCATCTATGCCAATCAGCTCAAGCAGCAGAACCGGGATGTGATCCACGGTATGATCCGCGAGGTTAGTCTGGTGGTGGCCGGCGCCAATCCCGGCGCATTCATCGACTTCGTAGACCTTGCCCACGGCGAGGGCGCGGAGCAGGAGGTCATTATCGGTACCGGCGAAGGCATCAACCTTGCCCATGCGGAGGACGACAAGGACGATGACGGCGAAGACCCGAAGGATACTCCCGACGACAAGAAGGAAAAGCCCGAGGATGACGATGAAACGGTGGAAGAGGTGTTCAACTCTCTCACCGACAAGCAGAAGAATGTCGTCTATGCCCTGATTGGACAGGCCTTGGAAGAGGGCGGGTCCGAAAATAACGACGACCCCGAGGACAAGACCGGCGGCAAGCAGACCGCGAAACACTCTGAAGGAGGAGATAACACCATGAAGCACAATGTTTTTGACAAGCCTGATGACAACCGGGAGACCGTTCTGAGCCACTCCGCTCAGGAGGAGATCATCAGCAACGCCAAGACCAAGAGCATCGGCACCCTTCAGGGCGCGATGAAGCTCTACGCCGAGCAGCACAGCGACACACTGAAGCATGGTATCGATGATATCGAGGCTCTGTTCCCCGATTACCGCGACCTGCGTCCGGGCGCTCCCGAGGTGGTCAGCCGGGATCAGGGCTGGGTCACCGTGGTCATGAACAAGGTCCACAAGAGCCCCATCAGCCGCATCCGCACCAAGCAGATGGACGCCCGCCGGGACGGCATCCGAGCCAAGGGCTATAAGAAGGGCAGTCTGAAGACCCCCTCCGGCAACATGAAGCTGATTACCCGCACCACCGATCCCCAGACGGTTTACATCACCGACGCCATGCACCGGGATGACAAGATCGACATCACCGATTTCGATGTGGTGGAGTACCAGTACGGCGTGATGCGCCAGACGCTGAACGAGGAACTGGCGGTGGCCATCATGATCGGCGATGGGCGCGAAGAGGGCGATGAGCACAAGATCTATCAGGAGCATATCCGTTCCATCTGGAATGATGACGACCTGTACGCCATCCACTACGATGTGAATGTGGAGGCTGCCAAGGAGGAGCTTCAGGGCAGCAACACCTCGGTCAATTTTGGCGAGAACTATATCTACGCCGAGGCCGTTATCACCGCCTCCCTGTACTCCAGAGAGCAGTATAAGGGCACCGGCACTCCGGACTTCTACTGCGACCCCCATCTGCTCAATGTGATGCTGCTGGCCCGCGACCTGAACGGCCGCCGCATCTACGACTCCAAGAGCGATCTGGCCAAGGCGCTGAATGTCAACGAGATCTACACCGCCGAGCAGTTCGCCGGTCTGGCCCGCACGAACAGCGAGAGCAAGCAGAAGAAGCTGCTGGGCATCTTCGTGAACCTGGCCGACTACACCATCGGCGCTACCAAGGGCGGCGAGATCACCCGCTTCAACCAGTTCGACATTGACTTCAATCAGGAGAAGTACATGATCGAGACCCGCCTGTCCGGCGCACTGACCCGTATCCAGTCCGCTATCGTGCTGGAGGAGCCTGTGGGAGCTTAAAACTCCCATGGGCATTTACTTTTGAATGGAGGTACGCGTCATGAACAAAATTTATGAGCATAGCAAGGATGTCCATGTGAAGAACTATGTGGTCTACGGCAAGACCGGGGACAAGAAACTCTATTACGAGCCCGAGTACAAGACCCAGGTGAGCAAGGCCGACATGGAGGACGCCTTCCTCAAGGGCCTGCTGCTGATCGACGACGGCACCAACAAGCTGATCCCCGTGGCCATGACCGCCGCCACCGTTACCACGGTGAAGGCCGGTTCCACCGCCGTGGAGTCCACTGTCTGGAACGCCGACACAACCTGAGGAATTCAAAATGGCAAAGTTTTATGGAGCGGTGGGCTATGCTGAGCTGGTGGAAACGGCGCCTGGTGTGCGGGAGGAGAAAATCGTCGAGCGAAAATACTACGGCGAATTAGTTCGTAATACCCGCCGGCTGCAATCTTCCGAGCATCTCAATGACGATATCAACATCGCAAATGAGGTCAGCATAGTCGCCGATCCATTTGCCAACCAGAACTTTCACAAAATGCGGTATGTAGAATATATGGGCGCCAGGTGGAAGATCAGCAATGTGGAGGTGCAGTTCCCGCGCCTTATCCTGACGATCGGAGGGCTTTACAATGGGCCGAAGGCTACTGCTTCACGCGGTTCTGTGTAAACTTCTGAACTGTCCGGAGATGGGAGATGAATGCCGGGTTTATTTTCAGCCTCCTCCCAATGTGGAGATGGAATATGACTGTATCGTCTATGAGCGCAGCCGCATGGACACCGACTTTGCGGACAATCTCCCCTACACCATTCACAACCGCTATCAGCTCACAGCCATTTACCGCAACCCCGACAGCGGACTGCCCGGGGAGATCGCCAAACTCCCCCGGTGTTCCCACGAACGGCATTTTATATCTGACAACCTGAACCACGATGTATTCAACCTATACTTTTGAAGGAGGAACAACCTATGAGCAATCCCGGCAGAATTGTATGGGACAAGGTCGGCGAGCGTTTCTTTGAAACCGGTCTGGACCGCGGCGTCGTCTTCCCCATGGGGAGCAACAGCCAGTATGGCGCCGGCGTGGCCTGGAACGGCCTGACCGCCGTCAACGAGAGCCCCTCCGGTGCTGAGGCCAACCCTCAGTACGCCGACAATATCAAGTACCTGAACCTTATGAGCGCGGAGGACTTCGGCGCCACTGTGGAGGCTTATACCTATCCCCCCGAGTTCGAGGCCTGCGACGGAACCGCGGAAATCGCCCCCGGTGTGACCATCGGCCAGCAGGCGCGCAAGGTCTTCGGCCTGAGCTACCGCACTCTGATCGGCAACGATGTGGACGGCCAGGAGCATGGCTATAAGATCCACCTGATCTACGGCGCGCTGGCCTCTCCCTCTGAGAAAAACCGCCAGACGGTCAACGACTCCCCCGAGGCGGTCGCCTTCAGCTGGGAGGTCAGCACCACGCCCGTGGATGTGCCCGGCTACAAGCCCACCGCCCACCTGACCATCGACTCCACCAAGACTGATGCCACGAAGCTGAAGGCGCTGGAGGACATCCTCTACGGCAAGGACGCCACCAGTGAGCCTTCCGCGGAGGCGGTCGCGCCCCGCCTGCCCATGCCCGCGGAGATCATCACTCTGCTGGCTGAGTCGGCCGGCTGATATTTTCGCAAGCCATTCACTCACCTGCAAAAGCGGGGCTCTCTTCACCGAGGGCTCCGCTTTCTTTTTTATTTATTGAAAGGAGAAGCACATCATGCTGAAAAAGACCATTACCTACACCGATTACAATGGCAACTCCCGCACGGAGGATTTCTACTTCAATCTGAACGAGGCCGAACTGGCCGAGATGGTGGTATCCGTTGACGGTGGCCTGACCGCCATGATTCAGCGCATCGTGGCGGCACAGGACGGCAAGCAGATCATCGCCACCTTCAAGGACATCGTACTCCGGGCCTATGGCGAGAAGTCCCCGGATGGCCGCCGGTTTATCAAGAGCCCGGAGCTTCGGGACGCCTTCTCTCAGACGGAGGCCTATGTGAAGCTGTTTATGGAACTGTCTACGGACCACGACGCCGCGGCCGTATTTATCAACGGCATTATTCCGCCTCCCAAGAAAGAGGACGGCGAGACGCCGGCACTGGCCCCTTCCAACTGAGAAAACACTGAGGTGACCAGAGATGCTGAAGGTTGTAGTACCGGCGTCCGAGCAATTCGATGACGCTACCGGGTGCTTTATCAACACGAAGGAACAGGTTCTCCAGCTGGAGCACTCTCTGGTCTCCCTTTACAAATGGGAGTCAAAGCACTGCAAACCTTTTCTTTCCAGAGAGCCCAAGACTACGGAGGAGTCCATTGACTACATCCGGTGCATGACTATTACCCAGAATGTGGACCCGAATGTCTATCATGCGGTGACAAAAGACATTATCGACCAAGTAAACGCCTATATCGACGCCTCGATGACTGCAACGACCTTCCCGAAGGAGACGGGGCGAAGCGCTAACCGGGATATTATCACGGCGGAGATCATTTACCACTGGATGATCGTCCACCACATCCCATTCGAGTGTCAGAAATGGCACCTGAACCGGCTGCTGACATTGATCCGCGTCTGCGATGCAAAGAGCCAGCCGCCAAAGAAGATTCCGAAGAGCGAGCAGATTGCGCGAAACCGCGCGCTGAATGCCTCCAGACGGAAACGGTGGAATACGAGAGGATGAGAGAACCGGCATGATCAGATTCAGACAACAGGGCGACTTTACCAAGCTGACCCGCTTTCTGGAACGGGCGAAAGAGGCAATCCACCTCGGAGACCTTGACCGGTACGGCAAGGCCGGTGTGGCCGCCCTGTCGTCTGCAACGCCGGTAGAGTCCGGCGAAACGGCCCGTTCTTGGTATTACGAAATCAAACACCAGAAGGGGTCCGTCACGATCTCGTTCTGCAATTCAAACATTCAAAATGGAGTCCCCATCGCCATCATTCTCCAATATGGGCATGGCACTGGGACTGGAGGCTGGGTCCAAGGGAGAGATTACATCAACCCCGCGATCCGGCCTATTTTTGAGCAGATTGCAAAAGACGCATGGAGGGAGGTTACGCGGCCATGAGCACTACGATTGACGAAAAGGTTGTTAAAATGCGATTTGACAACCAGCAGTTCGAGTCGAATGTGCAGACCAGCCTAAATACGCTGGACCGACTCAAGAAGAGTCTTGACATGGAGGGTGCGGCAAAGGGGCTGGAACAGGTCAACGACGCGGCAAAGCGGTGTGATATGTCCAAGCTCAGCGGTGCGCTGGAGACCGTTCAGGCCAGATTTTCCTCCTTGGAGGTCATGGCGGTGACCGCCTTGGCCAATATTACGAATTCGGCAGTCAACGCAGGAAAGCGGATGCTTGCGGCATTTACCATCGACCCAATCAAGAGCGGCTTTGATGAGTATGAGCTGAAGATGGGCTCTATTCAGACCATCATGGCCAGCACAGGCGAAAGTCTGGATGTCGTCAACCAGAAGCTGGACGAGCTGAATACTTATTCGGACCGAACCATCTATTCTTTTGCCGACATGACCGAGAATATCGGCAAATTTACCAATGCCGGCGTCAATCTGGATGACGCGGTGGCGGCCATTCAGGGTGTGGCCAATGTGGCGGCTGTATCGGGCGCAAATGCCAACGAGGCGTCCCGAGCCATGTATAATTTTGGTCAGGCACTGTCCTCCGGCAGCGTCCGGCTGATTGACTGGAAATCCATCGAGCTGGCCAATATGGCCACCGTGGAATTCAAGGAACAGCTGATTGAAACGGCTGTGGAGCTGGGGACGCTGGTAAAGGTGGGCGATCAGTACCAGTCCACCACCACGGATCTGAACGGGAAGGTCTCTGACCTGTTCACGACCACTACCATGTTCAATGACTCCCTCAGCAGTCAGTGGATGACCACGGATGTTCTGACTAAAACCTTGGGCAAGTATGCTGATGAAACAACGGACATCGGTAAGAAGGCCTTCGCCGCGGCACAGGATGTCAAGACTTTCAGCCAGTTAATCGACACGCTGAAGGAGAGCGCACAGTCCGGCTGGGCGGAAACCTGGCAGCTTATTGTGGGCGATTATGAGGAAGCCAAAAAGACCCTCACGGAATTCAATAACTTCTTCAGCAATATTATCAGCGCGTCTTCCGAAGCGCGCAACTCCCTGCTGAGTGGGGCGCTGATGTCCAGCTGGGGGCAGCTAAAGGACACAGTTAAAGAGGCCGGCTTTTCAGTGGACGATTTTCGGACCGCCCTTCAGGAGACCGCCTCGGAAACCGTTACCGACTTTGACAAGATGGTGGAGGAAGCGGGTTCTTTCGACGACACCCTGTCCAAAGGCTGGCTGACCACGGATATTCTGGTTCAGACGCTGGACAAGCTGGCCAATCAGGCCACCGGCACCACAGAAGGGCTGGCGGCACTGAGCGACGAGCAGCTGAAGAACGCAGGCTATACCGAGGAACAGGTGCAGGCAATCCGCGAACTGGAAAAGCAGGCCAAGAGTGCCACCGGCCCGGTTTCTGAACTGGTGGAAAACATGACCCGTAAGAGCGGCAGAGAACTGCTGTTCGAGTCTTTGCTCAACATCTGCAAGGCGCTTGAGAGCTATTTCGGCGCAGTGAAAGAGGCATGGGCGGATATTTTCCCGCCTGCCACCTCGGAGCAGCTTTATGGCATTATTGAAGGCCTGCATCAGTTTACCCAAGGGCTTATCCTGTCTGAAGGCACGATGGACAAAATCAAGCGGACCTTCAAAGGCGTATTTGCTGTGCTGGACATCGGCGTTCAGGCTTTTACAGCTCTGTTCAACGGTGTTAAACCGCTGTTGTCTGGCCTCGGGACGCTTGCCTCCGGATTTCTTTCCGTTACGGCGGCAGCGGGCGACTGGCTGGTAAACCTCGACGGGGCCATCCGGAAGAACGACATTTTCAACAAAGGCGTTCAGAAGCTGACGGACTTCATTCGAAACGCCGTGACCGCCATTACAGAATTTGCCGACGCGGTGCGGGAAAAGCTGCATCTCCCTACACTGGCGGAAGCAAAGGAGTCGGTGCAGGACTTCTTGAACACCATCGAGGAGAAAATCGGCGCTCCGGGACTGGAGCTGGTTCAGACCCTGATGGAGAAAATCAGCGAGCGGCTCCACGCGGCCGGCGAGGCCTTGGCGGAATTCAAGGACGGCATTCTCTCTTCTTTTGACAACATTGACACCGCCGTAGCGGGGAGCGCATTCTTCCAAATCATGCAAACCCTGTTCAACGGCGTAAAGACTTTGGCCGGCGGGGCGATCGACGCTTTGAGCGGTGGACTGAGCACCCTAATTACGGCCATTGGCAACGCGGATTTCAGCGGTGTGCTGGACTTTATCAACGCGCTCTCCTTCGGGGGTATTGCGCTGGCCGTCAAGAAATTCACTGAGCCGCTGGAGGCCATTGGTGATATCAAGGACAATGTGGTGGGCATCCTCAACAGCGTAAAGGGCTGCTTTGAGGCCTATCAAACCCAGCTTCAGGCGGGAACCCTGTTGAAGATTGCCGGAGCTATCGCGATCCTCACCGCGGCCATTGTGGCGCTGTCAGTGGTGGATTCGGAAAAGCTCAATGTAGCCTTGGGCGCTATTACGATGCTGTTTGTGGAGCTGATGGCCTCTATGGCGGTGTTCAACACTATCAGCGGCGCAGCGGCCAAGGGACTCTTCAAGAATGCCGCCGCCATGACCCTGATGTCCACCTCAATCCTGATCCTTTCCAGCGCGATGAAGAAGCTGGCGGATTTGGAATGGGAGGATATTGCTCAGGGTTTGGTGGGTATCGCCGGTATGGCAGGTGTTCTGGTGGCGGCTTCCAAACTCATGTCCAGCAGCGGCGCCATCCAAGGGGCAACGAGCCTTGTGGTATTCGCCGCCGCAATCAGCATTCTGGCGTCAGCCTGCAAGAAGCTGTCCACATTGGATTGGGACGCCTTGGCAAAAGGACTGACCGGCGTGGGCGTCCTACTGGCGGAGGTGGCTGTTTTCCTCCGCATAGCGAAGTTTGAAAGCGGCTCGATTTCCACGGCAACCGGCATCGTTGTGCTTGCCGCGGCAATCAACATTCTGGCAATCGCCTGCTCCTCTTTGGGCGGGCTGGATATTCCGACCTTGGTCAAGGGCCTTGCCGGCGTCGCCACGCTATTGGCCGCGCTGGGCGGATTCACTAAGCTGGTCAGCGGCAGCGCCAACATGGTGGGGATTGGGACAGGGCTTGTTCTGGTCGGCGCATCCATGAAGATATTTGCCTCGGCGGTCAGCGATTTGGGCGGTTTGGATATTCCCACACTGGCCAAGGGACTGACCTCTATGGCGGTGGCTCTGGCAGAAATCGCGATTGCGATGAAGTTCATGCCCGACAACCTGATCGGCACCGGAACAGGGCTGGTCATCGTGGCCGCGGCACTGCAAATCGTGGCAAGCGTGCTGAGCCGGATGGGCGGCATGAGTATGGAGGAAATCGGGAAGGGCCTGCTGACCCTCGGCGTATCCCTGACGGAACTAACAATCGCGCTTAAGCTTATGCAGGGCACCTTGTCCGGTTCCGCGGCGCTGCTGGTGGCCTCTACCGCTCTGTTGGCACTGGCTCCGGCCCTACGGCTGATGGGTGGCATGAGCGTGGAGCAAATTGCCAAGAGCCTGATTACGCTGGCAGGAGCTTTTACGGTAATCGGCGTGGCCGGCGCTCTGTTGGCCCCGCTTACGCCGACCATTCTCGCACTGGGCGCGGCTCTTGCGCTGATCGGTGTTGGCGTGGCGGCAACCGGAGCCGGCGTTGCCCTTTTAGCGACCGGCATTACAGCGCTGGCGCTGGCTTTGGCCGGAGGCGCTACTGCTATTGTCGCCGGCGTTACAGCGATTATCAGCGGTGTGGCAGCCCTTATCCCGGCTATATTGACACAGGTTGGCGAGGCTATCATCGCGTTCTGCGAGGTGATCGCCCAAGGCGCACCAGCCATCGGAGAGGCCCTTAAAGCCGTGGTGCTTACACTGATCGATGTACTGGTGGAGTGCGTTCCCGCGCTGGCAGAAGGGGCTTTGACCCTGATTGACGGCGTACTGGCGGCACTTGTAAACCACACCCCAAGCATTGTAGATTCTATTTTCCAATTTCTGATTGCGGTGCTGGAGGGCGTCGCACAAAACCTGCCGGCGCTGATTCAGGCGGCGGTGGATGTGCTGATGGCGTTCTTCTCCGGCATTGTAGACGCTTTGTCCGGAATGGACACCGATGTGCTGCTCAAAGGCATCGTGGGTGTAGGCCTTTTAGCCGCTATGATGACGGCATTGAGCGCGGTTGCCGGGTTAGTCCCCGGCGCTATGGTGGGCATCGTAGGCATGGGCGCAGTGATTGCAGAACTGGCATTGGTACTGGCCGCAATAGGCGCCTTGGCACAGATCCCCGGCCTGAACTGGCTGATCAATGAGGGCGGGACGCTGCTGGAAAGCATCGGCAACGCCATTGGAGGCTTTGTGGGCGGTATCATCGGCGGCCTTGTGAGCGGCGTTACAGGTCAGTTCCCGGAAATCGGGTCGGACTTGAGCGACTTTATGACCAATGTGCAGCCTTTTGTAGAAGGGGCAAGCAAGATCTCGCCCGCTATGATGGATGGAGTGAAAGCCCTGACAGAAGCAGTCCTGCTGCTCACTGCGGCTGATATTTTGGACGCGCTGACCTCCTGGCTGACCGGCGGCTCTTCGCTGGCCTCCTTTGGAGAGGACTTGGTTCCCTTCGGGGAGTCCATGCTGGCGTTTTCCCAGTCTATCGCTGGGATGGACGGCAACCTCGTATCCAACGCGGCAATCGCCGGAAAGACGCTGGCCGAGATGGCCGCCACCCTGCCCAATAGCGGGGGTGTGGTAGGCTTCTTCACTGGCGAAAATGATATGGATGCCTTCGGCGAACAGCTGGTATCCTTCGGCGGGGCCATGATGGCCTTCGCGGGGACAGTCCAAGGGCTGGATGCCGAAGTAGTCACCAACGCCGCCACCGCGGGAAAGGCTATGGCCGAGATGGCCGCTACCTTACCCAACAGCGGAGGCGTTGCCGGCTTCTTTGCCGGAGAGAATGACATGGACGCCTTCGGCGAACAGCTTATCCCCTTCGGACGGGCTATCAAAGCGTTCTCCAATGAAGTGGCAGGTTTGGATGTGGAGGCGGTACAGAACTCCGCCACCGCCGGACAGGCCATGGCGGAACTGGCGAAGACGCTCCCCAACAGCGGGGGCGCAGTAGCCTTCTTTACCGGAGAAAACAATCTGGACACCTTTGGTACACAGCTTGTCTCCTTCGGTACATCTATCAAAGCATATTCACTGGCTGTGGCAGGTCTGGACACGGAAGCGGTCGTCAATTCGGCCGCAGCTGGGCAGGCGCTGGTGGCGCTGGCAGACACCATCCCAAACTGCGGAGGCCTTGTGGCTTTCTTCACAGGGGACAACAATATCGCGGACTTTGGTGACGATTTGGTGCTGTTCGGCTTTGATCTGGCGGCTTATGCCGCTGCCATCCGCAATGTGGAGCCGGATGCGGTGACGGCCTCGGCCAACGCAGCGTCCGCGCTTTCCAGTCTGGCCTCCGGTCTGCCTGATATTTCCCTGTTTGACAAATGGTTTGGCGGAGAGCAGACCTTGGCGGACTTTGGCGACGACATCGCGGCCTTCGGCGAGGATATGGGGTACTACTATTCCCAGATCGCCGGCGCAGACCCGGCAAAGCTGTCCGGAGTCATCGATCAGGTCTGGCGGCTGGTGGAACTTGTCGAGGGTACGCAAAGTCTGGACGCCAGCGGATTTTACAATTTCAGCAACGCGCTGAACGCTATGGCGCTGGCCGGTCTGGACAGCTTTACCAAGGCATTTGCCAACTCCGGTACGCAAGTCAACAACGCGGTGTCCAGTATGTTGGACTCGATGGCTTCGGCCATTCAGATCCGTATGCCGGTGACCGTGTCCGCTATGGGAACTTTGTCGGACGGGCTGGTCAATGCGGTCAGTATGAAGATCCCGAACATGAACGAAGCGGCCATATCCATGATCCAAGGGATTGTAACCACGATCCAGAGCCGTGGAGAAACGGTGAAGGTAGTGGTCAACACACTCCTGATTCAGACATTGGCCGTGATCAACAGCCGGCGGGGGCAGTTCGTTGCAGCCGGCGGAAATGTAACCCAAGGCTTCGCGGACGGTATCCGCGCCAACATTCAAACGGCGGTAAGCGCCGCTGCGCAGATGGCGGATGCGGCTTTGGCCGCGGCAAAGACCCGGCTGGACATCAACTCCCCATCAGGAGAATTCAAACTTCTGGGCATGTATGTGGATGTGGGTCTGGCCAACGGTATCAAGGAAAACGCCTATACCGCGACAAATGCCGCAGTTTCTATGGCGGCCATCGTGGTCCAAGCATTCAAAGACAAGCTGGATATCCACTCGCCTTCCGGAGTTATGCGGGACGAAGTGGGGCGCTATATCGTCATGGGCATCGCCGAGGGCATTACCAATGACATGAGCGCGGAAGAGGCCGCCGCCAAGAAGGCGCAGAACATCGTAAACGCCTTTAAGACGGAACTGGACAAATTCGATCTGGACGCGTCCACCGCAGACCTGGAGTATCAGCTGTGGGAGAAGCTGTATGGCGCGACAGCCACGGCCTCGGAAAAGGAAGCCATGGAGATGTCTGTTCTGGCCAACAAGCTTCAGCTTCAGAGCCAAAAGGTGTCCTACGCACAGGCGGAGTATCAGACAACGCTGGATCAGCTTGGAGCGGCCAGCGAGGATACCCAAGAGGCTTACAACAAGCTGTTGCAGGAACAGATCGAACTGGCGGAGCTGGCGGAGGAACTGAATACGGCCCAGTCGGAAGCGACCCAGCGAAACCGGGAGGCCTTCCAGAAATACGCGGAGTATCTGAACGAGAACCAAGAGACCCTGCTGAACTTCGGGTTTAGTCTGGAGGAGATCAAAGCCGCTGCTCAAAGCAGCACTGGATACGATCCAAACGCCATGACGCAGAACATGAGCGTGGATGTGCAGAAGGTCGTGGCGGACGCTATGAGCAATGTGCAGGTAGCCTATCAGACCAGTGCCGAGGGAACTTTCCGTACGCTGGTGACACAGTCCACTGAAATCGGAACCAGCATGGCCGCCGGCATCGGCACAGGACTTCAAAATGGAGCTCCGCAGGCCGTCCAGGCCGGGGCTACCTCCATGGTGTCCGCCTGCGCCGACAGTATTACCAGCCAGTCCCAGACATGGAACCAGGCGGGAGGCGTGCTGGTGGACAGCTTTATCGCCGGCATCCAGAGCAATGTGGAGCAGGCGGCCCAAGCCGCAGCCAGTCTGGCCGAGAGCGCCTATCAGGCTGCTATCAACGGCATTGTGACTGCATCGGAGACCAATGCGTCGGTTCTTGTCGTCCAATACAGCGAAGCCCTCCGCAATCAGTCGGACGGCTGGGGCGAGATCGGGAACGCACTGGTGGAGGGGTTTGCCAACGGCATCCTCGCCAATCAGGGGAAGGTGACCAACGCAGCGGTATCTCTGGTGTCTGCGGGAGCCAACAGCATCATTGGGCAGAAGCAGCTCTGGGTCAACGCCGCATCCGTTCTTGTAGACGGCTTTATTGAGGGCATCCGTTCCAATGTGGAGCGGGCGGCACAGGAAGCGGCGGCCATGGCGATGGCGGCGTACTCGGCAGCAATGAGCGCCATCGGTGGGGGCGCCGGAGGCGGCGTTTCCATCTCAGTGGGTGGAGGAGCCAGCGCGGCAAGCTCCGGCGGCTCGGTCCGAAGGGTGATGAACATGGACGACATGGTGTCCCAGGCCAAGACTGGGGCTGCCATCGCAACGACCGCGGCGCTGAGCCTGTCCCCCATGGGAACCTTGGCCAAAGCGGCCGGGGTAGCGGCGTCCGCCGCGCGCAAGGCGGTATCCACGGGAAGCTCCAAGGAGAGCAGTTCCGGCGGGACCACGGTTCAGAACTTCACCCAGAACAATTATTCCCCTAAATCGCTGGACCGCACTACGCTCTACCGCAACACCAAGAACCTATTCTCTCAACTGAAAGGAGGCTGACCCTGATGATTCAATCCGTCACTGTGACCAACCCCAAGGGGGAGTCCCTGAAGCTCGTCCTGCGTGCCCCCGAGTCATCAGGGCTCATTATTCAGGAAATCTCCGGCCTTGGGCCGAGCAAGGCGAACATTAACTCGACGGAGCTTGCCACTATGGACGGCTCTATCTTTGCCTCGGCCCGGGCCACGGAGCGCAACATCGTACTTACTTTGATTCTGCTGCCTATTCCGAGCATTGAAACGGTGCGGCAGAAGACCTATTCCTTTTTCCCCATCAAGAAAGCGGTGACCCTGCTGGTGGAAACGGACAACCGGCTGGTTGAGACCACGGGTTATGTGGAGTCCAACGAGCCGAACATCTTCTCCCAGCAGGAGTCCACCCAAATCTCGATTATCTGCCCGGACCCGCATTTCTACGAGGCGGCCACCAATGAGATGGCCTTTGTGGGCGTCCAGCCGGCGTTTGAGTTCCCGTTTGAGAACAATTCCCTGACGGAAAATCTTCTGGAATTCGGCGAGATCCGGCTGGACACCCGGGCAGAACTGAACTACGAAGGGGACGCCGACACCGGCGTTGTCATCAACATTCACTTTAACGGCGCAGCTACCGGGATTACTCTCTACAACACGGTGACCCGGGAGACCATGGAGATCGACACGGACAAAGTGGCGACCATTGCGGGAAACGCTTTGATGCAGGGGGACGACATCATCATCTCCACTGTCAAGGGTGAAAAATCCATGCGGCTGCTGCGCAACGGCGCTTACACTAACATCATCGCCGCATTGAACAAGGACGCGGATTGGTTCCAGCTGAGCAACGGCCGGAACGAGTTCAGCTTTACGGCAGAAACCGGGGAGAAGAACCTTGTGGTGACCTTCAACTACCGGAACGCTTATGGGGGTGTGTGATGTGGAAGCACTGATTTTAGACAAAAGCTACGCCACCACAGCGGTGCTGGATAAATTTGAGTCCTTTATCTGGACGGACCGGTTCCGTGGGTACGGAGACTTTGAAATCTATATGCCGGTGGAGACTGCGGCGCTGGGCTTTCTCAAACAGGACCACTATCTACAAATCCAATCCTCAGACCGGATGATGATTATTGAGGAGCTTCAGACCGACACCAATGCCGAAGAGGGGAACCATCTGACGGTAACGGGTCGGTCACTGGAGTCTATTCTGGAGCGGCGGGTGGTGGCGGCATATACCGTGTTGAGCGGCAATTTTCAAAATGGCGTACAAAAACTGCTCAACGAGAATGCCATCAGCCCCAGCAACTCCAAGCGGAAGATACCGGGGTTGATTTTCCGAGCTTCCACTGATCCGGCTGTCACCGGGTTGACTCTGGATACCCAATTTCTTGGCGAAACGCTGTATGAGGCCATCAACACCCTGTGCGAAGAGAAGGACATCGGATGGCGCGTCCTGCCCTACGGGGACGGCGGGTTTGTCTTTGAACTTTATGCTGGAAAGGATCGCTCCTATGACCAGACAGCTCTTCCACCTGTTGTGTTCTCCCCCAATTTTGAGAACATGCTGTCCAGCAACTATCTGGAAACCAAAAAGTCGCTAAAGACGGCGGCCTTTGTGGGCGGCAGCGGAGAAGGCTCGGAGCGGACCATCACAGAGGTGACGGACGATGACGGCGGCGGAACCGGGCTGGACCGGAGAGAACTTTTTGTTGACGCCGCGGGCGTATCCAAGGAAACCGTCACATCAGAAGAAGGCATGACGGAGGAGGAGATTGCCAGCCAGGAGGCGGCGGCCAACGCAGAATACATCACCCAACTCCAGGCAAAGGGCAAGGAGGCCATGGCGGAAACCAAGGTTACCAAAGCCTTTGAAGGAGAAATCGACGCTACCCGGCAATTTGTCTACGGCAAGGACTTTACCATCGGCGATTTGGTGCAGGTGGTGAACGAATACGGAATGGAGGCCAAATCAAGGGTCTCCGAACTGATCCAATCCCAGGATGTGAATGGCGAGTCGATCCACCCGACTTTCACTTCCATCGAAACTGACTAAGAAAGGAGGACCACTCGTGGCATTCACCTATGGGTTTTACAATGCTTTGGACCATGACCGGAAATACAACGCGGAGCAGATCTCAAGGATTTTTGACACGCTGCTGAACGACGGCGTCTTCAGCCATGTGGAGGGCATTTACGGAACGGTGGCCGGCGAGGGCTTACAGGTTATTGTGAAGCCGGGTTTGGCTTGGTTTGACCACACTTGGAACCAGAACGACGCTTCCATGCCGTTGAGCCTCTCTCCGGCGGACGTGACTCTGACCCGATATGACGCCGTGGTGCTGGAGGTCAACAGCGCCGACCGTACCAACGCCATCAAGATTGTTACGGGGACGGCGGCCGTAAGTCCAGCCAAGCCCGCATTGGCCAACACAGAGACGCTGCACCAGCATCCCTTGGCCTATGTAAAGGTGGCGGGCGGGGCAACCGCCGTCCACGCCACTGACATCGAAATTACGGTTGGCACCAGCGCCTGCCCCTTTGTCACCGGCATTCTATCCACAGCCAGCATTGAGGTGCTGTTTCAAGGCTGGCAAGAGGACTTCGAGGCGTGGTTTGACGACCTGCAAACACAGATGGAGGGCGATGTTGCGACCAATCTTCAGAACCAGATCAACGAACTGAAGGAGGGCGCGCACAAGACCTACACCGGGGCTAACGCACCGACCAGCGGTCTTGGCGAGGACGGTGACACCTATGTCAAGACAAGATGACAGCGACTTTGTCCTATTGAACAAGGCGAAGGATCTGTATGTCTACACCTCGGAGGCCGTGGGAAACGACAAAATCATCCCGCGGCGAAGATTCCGCACCATTGGACAACGATTGGAAAGCCTTGCGCTGGATATTTATTCCAAAACCCAGCTGGCCAATGAAAAGAACCGAGAACGGGATTTTGTCGTTCGGCAGGGCTTGCAGGACGAGGTTATCGCCCTTTGTTTGACCTTTGAAGGGCTGGTGAACGCCCTGAAGGCCTCTGCCGCCTACCCCGGCGTCAATGCCCACAAGGCGGAGGTCTGGACTCGGAAGAGCATGGATGTCCGCTATATATGCGCCGCATGGCGCGACCATGAGCGGGAACGCCGCTCTACACAACCCTGATATTCCCCATGGGGCCGACCTGCATCGTGCAGTGAACTGGTGGCTGCGCTCCTCGAACTCCAGCAACAACAACAACGCGTATAACGTGAACACTGATGGGAGCGTCAACAACAACAACGCGTATAATGCGAACAACTGCGCTCGTCCCGCTCTGGCTTGCAAGTATGCCGAGATCCAGTAACCCTTGTTCAAGGGTGAACGCAAAAGGTTAAGCCAAAGGAGGTCGGACCCCGGCCCGCAAGGGCAAAAAACCATGAAAAAGCCGACGCGCCTCGGCCTGGAAAGGAAGCTGCGCTATCAGCGGCTATTGCTTGATATGACATTTGAGGAATTTGGAAGCGTTCCGGTTATGGACGGAGCCTACCGCAAAACCCGGAGAGGCAAACGCGGAAAGAAGCCGGAGGCCATCTTCGAGCTGCACGAAACGGAAAACCTGATCAAACTTGGCGACTGGATACTCAGCGGCAGTTATACGCCGGCGGAACTGGACGCATTCATGATCTTTGAACCAAAACCCAGGGAAATCAATGCGCCATCCTTCCGGGATAAAATTGTGCAGAGAAACCTTACCGACAACATCGTCTACCCGGCGCTGGCGCCCTCCATCCCGTTCAACGCCTTCGCGGCGCAGACGGGAAAGGGTCAGCACTACGGCCTGGACATGCTGGAGCGGCAGATGCGAACTTATTTTCTGCGAAAAAAGGCAGAGGACGAGAAGCGGCGCAAAGAACAGGGGCTGCCCTACCGCCCCATGGAGGAATGGGACTACTCGGACGGCTGGGTCATCAAGGGTGATGTGCGGAAGTGCTTTCCATCCACCGACCACGACAAGCTGAAAGCGGCAGTCTATCCAAGACTCTCAGACGAGCGGTTTCGCTGCCTGCTGGGGCTTTACATCGACCAAGTGAAAGGACTTGCCCTGGGGCATCAGACCAGTCATATCTGTGCGGTTTACTATCTGTCCAAATTTCTTCACTATCTCAATCAAGATCTCGGCTGTTCCCTCTCTGGCATGTTCATGGATGACTGGTACGCCATCGTGGACAGCAAGGAGAGGGCGAAGGAAGTCCTGGCAAAATCCATCGCAAAGTTCGCAGAGCTGGGCTATGAGCTGAATGAGAAGACGGAGATCTATCCCCTTCGGCATGGCATCGACTTCTGTGGATTCCGGATCTATCTGACCAGGACGGGAAAGGTGGTTCGGAAGCTGCGGACCTCCTCCAAGAAAAAGATGAAGCGCAGGATCGGCAAGTGGAAAAAGGACTATGCCGAGGGACTCATCACCCGGGAGAAAATCGAGCAAAGTTTTCAATCCTCCTGCGCCCACTACAAGCACGGCAACACCAAGGAACTCATCCGGAATTTCCGCAGTCGGCTGGACGCCGTCTTTGAGGAGACAGGAGAAGTTCCAATTCATACTGAAAGGAGAAGTACAAGTGAGCAAGAAAATCAGCACCCTCGCGGCCGGAAATCTGGTGAAGCTCAACGAAAACGGCGCTGCAAAAAAGTTCATCTTCCTCCAGCATAACCATTATGGAAAAGGTGAGGTGACCCTACTGCGTAAAGACTCGGCAGGCTTCCGGGCCTTCGCTCCGGGTTCCAGCTCCTACAATGTCTACAACGGATGCAGTCTGGATGACTTTTGTAATGTGGAGTTCATCGGCCGGCTGGACCCTGTAATTCGAGCGTGCCTTATTGATGTGCCCATTCCTACCATCCGAGGACATGTGAATGGTACATGGGACGCCACAGTGCAGACCCTGTATCGCAAGGGTTTTTCCCTGTCTGGAACCGAAGTGGGCAGTGGCGGTTCCGGTACGGAGGGGACGAAGTTCTCTTACTTCGGCTCCAATGCCAACCGTATCGCCTATCATGATGAGACCACCACAGCAGTGAACTGGTGGCTGCGCTCCTCGTACTCCAGCAGCTACAACGACGCGTATTACGTGGACTCTGATGGGAGCGTCCGCTACAGCTACGCGTATAATGCGAACGGCTGCGCTCGTCCCGCTTTGGCTCTTTCCTCTGAAATCTTGGTCTCTGACAGCCCCGATTCCTCTGGGTGCTACACCATTGAGGACGCGGTCATCGCTGGGGAGCAGTATCAGAAGGTCAACGGCGTGTGGCGCCGGATGTGCTGAGAGGAGGAAATCAAAATGGAGAGAACCATCATTAAAATTGAGCCGGAATGGAACAATGCTCACTGCTCATTGGAGGGCGTGGACTACGATCTGCCCGGCTGGGCGGAGCTTCCGTCAGCATTTCGCTCTGTGTGGGCGGCCTATCGCCCGTTCGTAGACCTGACGGTGGACGATACGGGCGCGATCATCGACATGGTGCAGGGGACGGAAACCGGCCCTGACCTGGCCCCTGTGGTGGCGAACAAGCTGGAGGAACTATCCCAGGCCTGCAACGCTGCCATTGTGGCGGGATGCGATGTGACGCTGCCGAGCGGTTCCACCGGGCATATCGCCCTGACCAATGAGGATCAGATCAACCTCACCAATGCTGTCGGCACCGTGGAAGCGGGGGCGGCCCAGTACCCCTACCACCTGGACGGGGAGCTGTGCGCCATGTACCCGGCGGCGGATATTCTGGCGATGGGCACGGCGGCCACGGCGCACAAGCTGTACCACACCACCTACTACAACCATCTGGCGGCATGGGTGAAGCGGTGCGAGACGGCGGCGGAAGTGCAGGCCATCGTCTACGGCTCTGAACTGCCCGCAGACCTGGCGGAGAACATGAGCGCCATTCTGGCGGCGGTGTCCGATGTCTAAGCGGGCGCGCAAAGCGATATTGAGTATGCTCCTCTGGTTTTGGGCCGGGGGAGTGTACTTTTTTATCGAGGTCTTATGGAAGACGCTGCGGGGACGGCCCGACGCCATCAGCTGGACGATGTTCCTGCTGGCCATCATTCTGGCCATTCCGCTGGAGCGGTGCGGGGCGGAAATGAAGTGGGAAACCCCGCTGTGGGTACAGGGGCTTGTCTGCGGAACGGCCATCACGGCGGCGGAGCTGGCCGCCGGGCTGGGGCTGAATGTCTGGCTGGGGCTGGGCGTCTGGGACTACTCCGGGCTGTGGGGAAATTTTCTGGGGCAGGTCTGCCCGCAATTTTGGCTGCTGTGGTGCTTTGGCTCCATACCCAGCATCGTGATCCTGGACTGGCTGCGCTACGCCGTAGAGGGCGGGGAGCGGCCGCGTTACAATTTTTAGCGGAGAAAGGAGCGTTTTTATGGAACTGTCTGTTATTATCGCCATCATCGGCGTGCTGGTCGCTTTGACCAATGTGATCGTGGAGGTGGCGAAGAAGGCCACCTGGGACAAGCTCCCCACCAACATTCTGGCGCTGATCGTGGGCGAAGTGCTGACCATCTGCGCGGGTATCGCTTATTTCCAAATCAAAGGCATCTCCATCGTCTGGTATATGATCGCGGCGCTGGTGGTGGCTGGTTTCATGGTGGCCTATGCGGCAATGTTCGGTTTTGATAAGCTGCGGGAAATTATGAACTGGGGTGAAAAGAAATGAGGAACATCATCCCGGAGAACGGGTATCTGGTCTATGAGGACACCCATGAGCGGGTGGTCTTCTATGAGTGCGACCCGGCCAAGAATACCCAGTGCCCGAAGACCATGTGCCGGCTTGAACTGCCGGAGGATGAGGGCGGCTTTGGCTTCTGCACCAAGACCCTCGATCCGGCGTTCCGAAAAGACGGCGGAAAGGCCTGGTATGCTGTGGAGAAAACCCCGGACGAGGGCGAGCCCTACTGGGGACGGGAGTACATTGAGGAGGCGTAACCTATGACAATCCAAGAATGCGTTGCCTATGTGGAGAGCCACATGGAGGTGCGCTACGCAACTCAAAATGGAGCTTACCGCTCTGGGCGGGTCATCTCCAAGCATCAGGGCTGCGTCAACCACTCGGTGGGCTGCGCCCAGCCCAAGGCGAATGTGTTCTTCAACTCCATGAACAAGCCCAGCGCCCAATGGGGCGTGAACGCCATCCTCGGCGACTTCCATCTGGGAGAAGGCCGCATCCTGGTGACGCTGGACCTGAAGGCACGGCCCTGGGGGTGCGGCTCCGGCAAGAAGGGCTCCTGGAACAACACCAAGATTCAGTGGGAGGTCTGCGAGCCCGCCGGACACACCTACGCCGGAGGCACTATGGTGGCCTATGATACGGCGAAAAACCAGGCGTACTTCGACCGGATGTGGAAGATGCTGGTGGCCTGGAATGTGTACTGCGTGGTGAAGCTGGGGTATCCGGTGTCGGGTATCAGCGACCACGCGGAGTCCTACCGGGAGGGCTACGGCTCCAACCACAGCGACATGGGGCAGTGGCTTCCCAAGCATGGTAAGAGCATGGACGCCCTGCGGGCGGAAGTGCAGGCGATTTTGGAGAACAAGGAGGACGAAGAAGTGGATCTCGTTCAATTCAAGGAACTCTGGCATCAGATGCGCAAGGAGCTTCAGGACAACGACAGCAGCGCATACAGTGAACAGGCACGGCAGTGGGCTGTGGAGAACGGCCTGATTGCCGGAAACGGAACGACAGTGGATGGTCAGCCGAACTATATGTGGGAAGATGTTCCCACGAGAGAGCAGCTTATCACCGTCCTGTTCCGTTTCGCCCAGATGATGGGCATGGCATGACAATCCAGATGACCAAACGGAAGAAGCCGGATTATTCCAAACGGCTGGTGTCCGACATCCGGGCTCTGCTTTGGGTGGTAACGGTAGGCGGGTTGTTGCTGGCCGCCTACTGCATCTACAAGGGATACACCGGCTCTCTTCCCTGGCTTTCAGCCATGGTGGGCTTGCCCTGGACTGCGCACGGCGTGGTCTGCTCCTGCTACCTCAGCATGGCAAAGAGCGACCACAAAGCGGGCGGCGTCACTTTTGAAGCCGCAAAGGCGGCAAATTTCCATACGCAGAATCAGGCGGGGAGCCAAAACAGCCCCGCCATCTGACAGACTAACAACTCAGGAGGTACGGGCATGGACCCCATTGTCCAGACGCTGGTCTCCGTCCTTTTGGCTGTCATTGCCTCTTCCGGCTTTTGGACCTTCATGCAGAAGCGAGCCGATAAAAAGGACGCAAAGACTGAACTGCTGATTGGAATGGCCCACGATCGCATCATGTATCTTTGCAGATGCTACATCGAACGGGGCTGGATCACGCAGGACGAGTACGAAAATCTTCGTACCTACTTATATGACCCCTACAAGAAAAATGGCGGGAACGGCTCGGCAGAGCGGAATATGAAAGAAGTGGAAAAGCTCCCCATCCGTCCGAATGATTATCGGGAGGAGGACGGCTGAACCCGCCGGAGCAATTCAAAATGGAGGAGCCGGACAGTGCTTTTCCGCACGGAGAGGGGCGGGGACGCGATACCCCCCCCTCTATTTTATTGAACAAGGAAACGGAGGTGGGTTATGAGTTACCGGATCGACGGGACAACTATCTACCTCACCAGAGGAGATACATTTGAGGCAAAGGTGGAAGCGAGACTCCCGGATGATGAAGGGGGAGCGGCCTATGCCCCGGCAGTGGGAGATGCCATCCGGTTTGCGCTGAAAGCCGACTATATGGACGAAAAGCCGCTGGTGGTGAAGGACATTCCGTCGGACACCATGCTGCTGGTCCTGGAACCCGAGGACACCAAGACCCTACCCTTCGGTAAGTATGTGTATGACATCCAGATCACTTACGCCGACGGGAAGGTGGACACTTTTATCACCAAGGGGCGGCTGCGTTTGACGGAAGAGGTGGACTGAGATGCCGGGTACACTATCAGGGGCGCTGAGCGCGTCCGGCGTTCTGCTCACAGGAAAACTCTCCGCCGCGTCGTCCCATTCCTATCCGCCTTACACCGGGGACTACGAGGTAACGCCCAAGACCGAACCGCAAACCTTGGACGTTGCGGGGAAGGTCCTAGCGAAAGACCTCGTCGTGAAAGCGATCCCCTACTTTGAAACATCCAACAAAGAAAACGGCTGGACCGTTTATATTGCAGAGGAGATGTAGCATTATGCCTGGAACAAAATATGTCAATAAAGTCATCTATGGCGGACGGACCCTGATCGACCTGACCGGAGATACCATTTCTGCCGACAAACTTCTGACCGGCATCACGGCCCACGACAAGAGCGGTGCACCCATCACGGGCTCCTGCCCCTTTGATGTGGACTCCACGGATGCCACCGCGGCGGTGGCGGAGATCCTGGCGGGCAAGACCGCCTACGCACGGGGCCAGAAGCTGACGGGCACCATGCCCAACAAGGGCAGCACCAATCTGGACATCACCACCGCTGACCAGGAGGTGTCCATCCCACAGGGCTACCACGACGGCGGAGGAAAGGCCCGTATCGCCTCCGCAGAGGCGGCGAAGCTTATCGCCAACAACATCCGGGAGGGCATCACCATCCTGGGCGTCCTTGGTACGATGTCGGGCTCCGAGAATATGAAGCCTCAGACCAAGAGCGTCACCCCGACCACTTCGCAACAGGTGATCACGCCTGACGAGGCGTACAACTGCCTGTCGCAGGTCACGGTGGCGGCTATCCCCTATTCCGAGGCGGACAACCCGGCTGGAGGTACTACGGTCACGATCGGAGGTTAAGCTGAATGCCAAGTGTCAACAAAGTTGTCTATTCCGGAAGGACTTTGATCGACCTGACAAATGATACTGTTACCGCCGCAGCAATGAGGAAGGGCTATACTGCCCACGACAGAAGTGGCGCACAGATTACCGGAACCATTCCGGACCAGGCGGCGCAGACCATCACGCCGGGTACGGCCGACAGGACGATCCCCAGCGGAAGATATTTGGCCGGGACGCAGACCATCAAGGGAGACCCCGACCTGATCCCCGCGAACATCAAGAAGGGCGTCAACATCTTTAACGTGACCGGGGCGATGGAGGAAGGGGCCAAGGTCTACTCCGGAACGGGGAAACCCAGCGCCTCGCTTGGGAGCAATGGCGACATCTATGTCAAGACAAAATGAATAAGCAAAGCGGTGCAATAAAACGCGCTTAAGTGTAGGTTACTTCTTGATTATTCCTACATTTGTTGTGTTTGGGCATTGAAATTGCTGGATTTTGTGTTTCTAATATAAATTTTTGTGAAATTATGTCAGAACCAAATCTTTTCGGTCATATATAAATAGAGACGGCGTTTAGAGCATGAAGAGGACGATACGGCTCCAATGTGGTTAGCTGGAGATATGTAATAAACATCAAATCTAATTGACCAAAGCAACTCGCTGAGGCGATGAGTCCAATGGGGTATAATTAAGTAATCACTTCTTTTGATCTCTAAGTTATACATTACTTAAGACTTACTCTCTCTATCAACTTTGGCTAATACGTAGATTCATATAGAAGTGAAAGTTATTAAATGAGGATAATTATACAACAAAGGGGGCCGGTTTAAAATGATAAGCATCACTTTCTCCTATTGAAGACGTAGTATGCTCCGGTCAGTTACTTGGTAGAATTTAATAATTAAGCAGGAGGGAACTGGTTATGAAGGGCTTTAAACAGATATCTTCCGCAATGTTGTCCAGCCTGATACTTTTAATCATTTTTTCAGTAAATATTTCTGCATTGGCCGTGGATACAAAGAATTCACCTCATATTTTATCAGAAGGTGTACCCGGAGATGTAGTTGCCTATGCCACTAACTGCTATGTCGAGCATCTGCAAGTCGCAGTACATAATCCAGATAGTTTTGATCTTCCAGTCAACGATCTTTCTCTTTATATGCTTGGTCATCCTTTTAAGCAATACATGGATGATACTTCGTATAGCACTTACTATTTCCCGGTAATATACTCAGGAACTGTTGTTGGAATTTTGACAGTGACTGACATGGGTAGCCGTATAACTTCAAGTTACAGCAAGGCTTTTGCCGAAGCTCTGAATGAATTTTTCAGATCCCAAACCGGTGACTTTATTATCACCCAAATGCAAGGTGATCTTTTTGCATTAAGCGACAATCACTCCTTCCTCTTATGTGAAGGCCCAGAGAATAGCTCTTGTGCGCTTGCTAGTAATAGTACTTGTGCTTTTGACACTATTACAGAGTCTGTTGATTTCAAAAATCATTTATCCGCAACAGATCTGACGGCTTCCTTGCCAACTCCTGTTGTAATTAGATCCGACCCTGGCGCTCCACTCGAACATCGCTCTTTAGCAGTTAAGCCCATACTGCAACTCGATAATTCCTGGTGCTGGGCGGCCTGTTGTGCTATGGTCATCAACTACAAACAAGACTTGAGCCTCACTTCTCGAGATATTGTCGATTATGTGAGAGGAGGAGAATATGAAGGTGGTGCAAGTTGGCCTGAGATGAAATTAGCATATAATCATTGGGGACTCGACCCTGGTGAGCTACCGGCGCTTGATTATACTGATGTAAAGGATCGCATTAAAGCCGATGACCCCATCCATATGGGTTTGTTTACTTCGGATGGAGAAACCGGACATTCTATGGTGTTAAAGGGCTATGAACGTTACACTGACGCAAAATATTATGTGGCGATTGACCCTTATATAGGTTCCGGTGTATCGCTTCGGGTTGAATCTAACCCAGAAGATATTTCTTATAATTGTGCTGGATTCCTCCTATACTGGAAGTATGCGCGATGCTATTTCTAAAACAAGGTAGCCATATGCGTCGGACAATATTGATTGCGGTGTTAATTATAGTAGCCTGTATTTTTTGCTTTTTGTTCCCCATCTTCCATAGTAGTGCCGCACCAAATTATAGAAAAAGCATTATCCCAAATGAATTTATTATTTATGTGGGTAGCGAAGATTCGCAGACTGAGTATACTGTCGAAAGTGGCGGAGTAGTCTCTGTTATGGTTAATGAGGAGCCATTGGTAATTATCCTACCGTACGAGCTATCAATGACCGATCATTGGTGGCCAGAAAAGTCTAATAAAGTATTGGTACTCAGTAGCTCCTTATTCAAAGGTAGTTCTCAGTTTACTGGAACAGAAGGTGGGAGCCCTTGGATGCAAAAGATCGTAATTAGCACAGAGGGATTAGACGGTATCATAACTCTATACACAATTGGGCATTTGGGAAACCGTATTGAAATTAAACTAGAAATACAACCTCTCATAAAAAATAATCCCTAAAAAACAGGCTGCTTAGGCATATCCCCCCTGATCGCTGCACTCAATAGAAGATGGTCAAAACTTTACCAAGGTCAAGATACATCGCTCTTCAGCAATTCATTCAGGGCAGTTCTGTCCACTGTATTGCAAAACCTTTTACCTGCTGTATTTTGGAATACAGTGTGATATTATGGTAGAAAATAGAAGGAACTCACTGAAGTGCCGCTACTCTTGTTAGGTGATGACGGAGAATAGGAGATCCGGTGTGAATCCGGAACGGTATCCACCGCTGTATAGGTGGAGGCCATATGCGTGGCGAAAGTCAATCATTGGGAGTGATCCTGATAAGGTTGCATATGACCTGTTAATACGTAAATCAGAAGACCTGCTTTTGCGGAAGTGATCTAATGCTGTCCTTGGGATATTGGGGATAGGGTTAGGTGCATTAGGTGCGAAAAATTGGTTGCGCCGGTCTGAAAAGGCCGGCGCTTTTTTTCTGAGGTTCTGCCCTCAGTGCTACAGAGGGTTCGTAAGCGTCAAACGTGGGACCGGGTAGACAGGTATGAGAGAATAGTGGTGGAACGTATCGAAGCGTTCCACCACTATTAACTTTAGGCGGTGTAACTGTATGACAAGCAATGAAGTGAAACACCAGGCAAAGATGCAGGAGTGGGGTCTGGCAATACAGGATTGCCGGAGCAGCGGCCTTTCGGTGCGTGAGTGGTGCCGCCAGCGAGGCGTCACCCCAACAACATATTACCGGTGGGAGCGAGAAGTTCTGTCCGGTATTCGCAGGAAAGACGGCGTGGAGCGTTCTGGGACTGCGTTTGTGGAACTGCCAGCACCGCAGCCGTTGCGAAATGTTTCAGAATGTACCGCTACACTTAATATTGGGAGTGGCAGCATTGATCTGTATCAGGAAATAAATCCGGAATTGCTGCGGACACTGGTGGAGTTGCTGCGGACATGCTGAGCGACTTCACAGGAGCAGATAAAGTGTATATCTCCTGCGGGTACACAGATCTGCGAAAAGGAATAGATGGTCTGGCCAGCATGGTGCAGCAGCAGTTCCAGTTGGATCCGTTCACCAATACGCTGTTTCTGTTTTGCGGGCGGCGGCGAGACCGGATCAAGGGCCTGTACTGGGAAAAGGATGGTTTCATTCTCCTGTATAAGCGTTTGGAACGTGGAGCATACCAGTGGCCCCGGAGAGAGAATGAAGTACGGAGCCTGACGCCGCAGCAGTACCGGTGGCTTATGGAGGGGCTGAAAATAGAACAGCCGAAAGCACATCGTCCAGTGGTTGGGTTGAGCATGGTCTGAGTGTGGAAAAGCGGCGTAATCCATTGAAAATACTGGACTTTTGAGCGATTTCACGGTATAATTTATCCATGAAAAATGCAGGAAACGAGCAGATAAGCAACACGGAGATGGTAAGCATTTCCCGTGCGGAATACGAGAGATTTCAAGCGCAGGGAGCACGGATCTCTGCGCTTGAAAAGCAGGTAGAGCAGCTTATGGAGGCGATCCGGCTGTCCCGTAAGAAGCAGTTTGGTTCCTCCTCTGAAAAACTGAGCGAGGATGCTTATGAACAGCTGAGTCTGCTGTTTAACGAGGCGGAGGCATGGAAGGCCGCAGAGGAAAGGGCACAGGCAACAACTACTGTTGCTGCCCATACCAGACAGAAACGTTCCTCCAGACTGGAAGAAGTTCTGCCGGAGGATGTGCCGGTGGAGGTGGTGGAGCACCGAATGAGCGCTGCGGAACTGGAGTGCCCCTCCTGTGGGGACAAGATGGTTGAGATAGGCAAGGAAGTGCGGCGCTCCCTGGTGATGATCCCGGCACAGATAAAGATCCGGGAGGATTGGTACTATACCTATGCCTGCAAGCGCTGCAAGGAAGAAAACATAGAGACACCAGTGGTAAAGACGGAGAAGTCTGCTCCCGTTATTTCCGGAAGCTATGCCTCAGCAGAGGCCATTGCCCATATTATGGTGCAGAAATTTGTAATGGGTTCTCCGCTGTACCGACAGGAGCAGGAATGGAACCGGCAGGGTGTGAAGCTGTCCCGGCAGACCATGTCCAACTGGATATTGCGGGCAGCGGAAGACTGGCTGAAGCCGGTGTACGAGGAGTTGCACAAACGGCTGGTACAGCGGGATGTGCTCCACGCGGACGAGACAACGCTGCAGGTGCTGCGGGAACCGGGAAAATCCGCCCAGAGCAAGAGCTATATGTGGCTGTACAGAACAGGCGGAGACTCAGAACATCCCATTGTTCTGTATGAATACAGTCCCAACCGGAAGCCGAAGAATGCGGAGGTATTTCTGGAGGGCTTTCAGGGTTGGCTTCATGCGGACGGGTATCCCGGCTACCACAGCCTGCCGGAGCAGATCCGCGTAGTGGGCTGTTGGGCTCATGCGCGGCGCAAATTTGATGAAGCGGTGAACTCTCTGGCAAAACAGGAGCAGGCCGGCAGTACAGCGTTGGAAGGACAGCGGTACTGCAGCGCCCTGTTTGCGCTGGAGAAGGAGTTTGCCTGTTTAACGGCAGAAGAACGATACAAACAGCGGCAGGAACGGGCAAAACCGATTCTTGACGCCTTGTTGGCATGGGCAGAAACGAAGAAGGCTCCACCGAAGTCGGCACTTGGGAAGGCTCTGCACTATCTGCGCGAACAATGGCCATGGCTGATCCGGTTTTTGCGCGAATGTGGAAAACAAGGTGGAAAAGAGAATTCGTTGAGCCAGTGGTTTTCTGGATACAAAGAAGTGGGACGGCGGTTACCGTCCCACTTCCCGTCTACGTGCTCTCATTTTGATATGTACTGCTCACAATGACCACGACCTGAGATCGTGTAGCGGAAGCCAGCGGGGGAGCAGGGTGATGCCGCTGACCAGATTCTCGAGCGTTGGCCTACCGGAGGGTTACCAAGGTGTAGCCGTGACCTGGGTCACACAGAGTAGCCGAACAGGTTCGCGCTGGCCGTTACATCATATTCTTTGTATTGAGCATAGCGGCACAAGATCGCCGCCATCTGCTCACGGCTGGTAGCGTTCTTCGGACACGAACAGACCGTTGCCGTAGGGTTCCCTGGGCTTCCATGTGAGTCATGGCACCGCCACCGTTTCCGAAGGAAGTACCGGTGTCCGCTGCTATTTGGTAGCTGCTTTTATTAACTAATGCCTATTATATCGAAACAGCCATATTCATCGGAGCCATCCTCACGCCACAGTCGAATACCGATATCGGCAAACTCATAGTTAGTTCCAAACCGCTCATCCGATGCATCGCAGGAAAAGGATGAAAACCGTTTCAACTCGGTTATTAACTGTTTTGCTGGTGTACAAAAAGCATCCATTCCCCCAAGTGTTACAATCGCATGATTTCCGTCTCTGAGAGCACGATGAACACAGATTTCAATTGCCGAATCCTTTTCATATTTAATCATAAAGAAGAAAGCGTCATCCTGATAGCGAGTGTATCCATCCTCTTCTAGATCCTTTGCAATCAAAACTCTGCTATCTCTCTGTAGAGATAATTTAGTATGTAAGCGGTTTATAGTCTCTTCAATTTGTTGCCGCGGCATCCGAATATGTAATGATCCAATTCCAGCATGAAATATAATAGGAATTTCCTTCATACTTTTCTCCTTAGGCAATTCCGAAGAGCTTTTCATACTCAACTAGGCACGTAATGATCTCCATATGGTATTTCAACTGTAGATTTCTTTCAATTCCGTCACAGTCCCGTTTAGCCTTAAAATCATTGACTTCTTTTTGTAGTAAGTCCTCATATTGTCTGTTTTTTAACAATGCGCTTTCTTGTTTAACATAGTTCTGATTTCCGTAACTACCAGTATTTCTATGATCCGCCGTCATCATTCTGATAGAATATGCAGTTTTAGTACTATAGCCGTTTTCACTTAACGCAGATTGCGAAACAAAATGATGCCGTTCTCCCCCGTTCGGAGTAATATCATCAAAGGCACCTGCGACAAAGTTATATCGGTAATAATTATTCTCATTTTTGTTATCAAATTGTTCAGTCAATCCGTTGTCAGTTACTGTTATGTCATATTCAAATTTTTCTTTAACGGCCCACTTTTTGACAGACCAAGTATAGATAACCCCGTTACGTACATTAGTCTTGCTAAAACTTTTAGTAGTTTTTTTATTCCAGCTTGTGCCACTCATCTGATACAAAGTTATCTCTCCTGAGATCTTATCAAGAGGGTTATCCGCATCAATCATAGTCGCTCTTACAGTAAACGAACTACCTGTAACAGAATATTGGAGTGCCCATACATCAATGATATTCCCTTTTGTATTTCGTTCAATATAAAGGGTCATATCGTCGATAATCCCAGAAGCTGATTCTCCAGGCAGTTGAAGGTCATATTTCTCTACGAGTTGTGCAACTCTCTCTTCAGTAACAGTCCCAATATCGAGGGATTCATTCGCATACGATGCTATTTCACTGTAAATACTATTTCTTGTTTCGGTTTGCTCCTGGTAAATTTGATTGATTTCTCCAGTTTCCTTGAGAAAACTTACAATTTCTGGGTTCTCAAGGGCAACTGATAGTGGAAGCTGCTCTGTCGAGTTTCCTGAATCAAATGCATATGCACTAGGAAGATAGGCACTCAAAAGCAATAGAGCACATAGAAAAGCGCATGTCACTTTCTTAAAGCTTTTTAACATTACAAACTAGCTCCTTTCCTAATAACCGACTGCTACATTTTATCTGAAAAGAGAGGGTGCTATTTACTCCTTAGAATTTTAACTCTTTCAATCTCCTTTCCTATTATGGGTTCCCCCTCTATACAATATATGACTGAAAATAACTTGTTCTGACATAATTGCTTAAACTTTGCTTAATGCTCCCAACAGCAAGCTTAATCTTGCTCAAGGGACATAGAGAGCACCGATACCCTGGCTTAAGTATTCCCACATTCCAGTATTTCGTGATAGCTTCCTACTTTAGTTGATAGTAGTTAGAACTACACCCCCCATTCTCCCGGAACCTTACCTGTTTCTCCACTCGACCCTGGCGGATCAGCTCCGCCAGGGCCCGCTTTATAGTGGAACGGGAAAGGCTCAGATCTTTGGCCATGGTGTTGATGGCGTACCAGCTCTCGCCGTCCTTGTTTGCCCGGTCATGGAGGTACACCAGCACTTGCTTGGCCCTGGCACTCAGCTCCGGGTCGCCGTAAATCTCGCTAAAATAGCTCATGGTATGGTTTTCTCCTTTTTCGGCGTACGGTAGTTGTTCTGGCGGGCAGACGCAGGAAATGCCCGGTATATAACATCGGTCAATTCTGCCTTGCTGGCGTAGTAGACCTTTCGGGCGGCCTGCTGGGGTACCTGGTAGGCCGCACCAAAGGTGATCCCCCACTCCAGGAACAGGCGCAGGCGGGCCTGCATGGGGTGGGTGCCTGTTTTCATGACGATGAAGTGCCCCTTGGGGATGGACTTGAGCTCGTCCGGGGTCATGAGGGGCCGCTCGATCATCTGGAGGCTCTGGTTGGGGTCGTTCTTCCCCCTGGAGATGGAGCCGCTCATCACGGTGCGGCTGCCCAGAGCCTTGGACAGCACTTCGGCGGTCTGGCTGTTGGGGGCAAAGCCGCCGAAGATGGTGTCCTGAACGTTATCCTGAATGATCTCCGCACCCTCCTTGCCGTAGTTCTTCTCCAACTGAGCAAGGCTTTGGATGATGGGTACCAGTGTCAGTTTCCGGGACCGGCCGGCAGAGAAGAGGGGCAGGATGTCAAAAGCGGGCATGGTGCCCAACTCGTCACAGAACAGCACCACACGGTTTTTCAGTTTACCGCCATTTTCATCTGCCACCGCAAACAATTCCCGGCTGAGGGTCTGGATCATAAGACCCGCCATAAAATTCTTGCTGGGATCTTCTTCTGGGAGGATGAGGAAAATAGCGGACTTTCTGCTGGCAAAGGATTCGGCGTTGATGGCGCTGTCGAAGCAGAGGACCTGCTCCAGCTCCGAATCCAAAAAGGCATTGAGCCGGGAGAGGACGGTGGACATGACGGACATCATCGCCTGATCTGCACTGTTCAAAGCCGCTCCAGCAAACCACCGTGCCTTATGGGTGTCCGGAAGTTTGTTCATCAGCACTTGGAAACCGTTTTTGCCTTTTGCGGTTCTGCTGGGCGCCAGGAGGTCCTGCACCAGTTTGAACACGCTGACGATGTGCCGCTGCTCTGTCCCGGTTTTCTTGTCCGGGGGCAGGTACTCCGCCAGCAGCAGGACCACAGCGGTGAGCAGGCCCTCGGCTGCGTCATAGAAGAAGGCGTTCTGACCGTACTGGGAGGCATCCCCATCTGGGTTGACGATGGTTTTGGCGAGGATCTTGGCATACTTCTCCGCTTTGGCGCGGGCGGCAAGATTTTCAGAATCCTCCCGACAGATATCCATGTAGTGATTGATGAGCGTCAGCAGGTTGTATCCGTCTGAGCGAGTGGGGTTCCGCAGGTCAATGACCGCCACCTGATAGCCGTAGCACCGGGTGGCAATGGTTCCATAGTTCCGCGCCAGATCTCCTTTGGTATCCAGAGCCAGAAAGCTCATCCCACAGGCGCAGGCGTATTCCAGGTTGGGATAGAGAAAGAAGGCCGTCTTGCCGATGCCGGATGCGCCGATCATCAGGCAGTGGATATCGTCGGTATCCACCAGTGCCTGAATGGCGGGGCGTTCAGGGGCCTTCTTTCTCTGCTTGAACAGAGTGGCCCATAATGAACCGATGTCTGGGCCGCCGCCCACACACCCAAGTACCAATCCTTGGTCAGTCGGAAGATCCTTTCCTTTACGCCACGCCTCGGGACGAAAAGGGATGTGCTTAAAGGTCTGCTGGATCTCCTTTTGGGTGGCCCATCGGGCGGTGCCGTGCTGGCCATCGCCCACCGTCTTGGATTTGATGTGGTCCAGATTTCCCTGGCCAGTTGTGTGGGCGACAATGGCGATCAGCAAAAAGGCACCGCCCATGATCACAAGGGGAATGATAGCCTGTATCGTCATGGTATCACCCTATCTGCTGGACCATCTGTACAGCATGATCCCGTTCGGCCAGTTCTGTCAGGTCGTCGTTCCAGTCCTTATTCTCCGAAATCAGGCGGCTTGAGGCGATCCCAAACCGCTCCGCGATCTGTTCGGCCAGACGGAGGCTGGCGGTATGGCCCGCCTTGTCGTTGTCCAGACAGAGATAGACATCCCGCA
>ERZ780150.180-NODE-180-length-66614-cov-7.414534_pt1 | contig 66614 bp, 65 predicted proteins | sample MGYA00511019_ERZ780150 | MGnify/ENA primary metagenome ERZ780150 (study PRJEB29588, sample SAMEA2151633) | human gut metagenome | biome: human gut; feature: human-associated habitat; material: faeces | place: Denmark | collected 2008/2010 ...
TGATTACCGTTGCCAATTGATCAAAGTTTACTGTAACGTACTCTTTAATATTGGTATTAAAATTTTGATTGATGGTTTTAATCGACATTTCAGGGCCACCGTATGCATACGCATGGGCAATTTTATCGTAGGAGCCTCTGTCTGAAATATATACTCTGGTGTCACGCGCGATAGAGGTCAGCTTAATCTTTCCATGCATTTTATCAACAGACATAATCATCAATGCATCGGAGCGTCCCGTATCATCATGGTCTCTTGAATCTACACCAAACAATGCGATATTCGTAATATCCTTATCGCTGGTATCTTCTATTACTTGAGAATCAATTCCCAACTGACTGGTATCATTTGTCAAGTAAGTTGTTTTTAAACCACCGAAATAATAGAAGAAGACTGCTATTGCAGCGATTACCAATGCTAAAATTACACTCAGAACCGAAATGGCTATCTTCCAACCCAACGCCAGTTTTTTCTTCTGTTTTGGTGCATCTTCTTTATATCTTGTTCCCTTGGCCATGTTATCACTCTTTCAAATATATGAAGTTTAGTACATTTCTCTAGATAGTATAGCGTCAAATTGTTTGAACTGTCAACAAAAACCCCTGAAATATACACCTTTTTTACAAATTGTCATTTTTTTCGTTACAAAATCAACATTATATTAGTAGTTTAAGGAAACGATTCCTTTTTATACTGTAAAAATGCCGTTCAATTGATATAAATAAAAACAGGCATCACAAAGGATGCCTGTTTTTATTTATTGTCAGATTGATTATTTGCAGCAACCGCAACCGCAGCCACCATTATCTACTTGATTCATATGTGCAATTAAATTTAACACTTTGTTGGAGTAACCCCATTCGTTGTCGTACCAGGATACGAGTTTTACGAATGTATCGTTGAGCATGATACCTGCTTTTGCGTCGAAGATGGAAGTTCTTGGATCGCCCAGGAAGTCAGAGGATACAACCATATCTTCGGTGTAGCCCAGGATACCTTTCATGGTGGTCTCGGAAGCTTCTTTTACTTTAGCGCAGATTTCTTCGTAAGTGGTTGGTTTAGCAAGTTTTACAGTCAGGTCAACAACAGATACGTCCAGAGTTGGTACACGGAAGGACATACCAGTCAGTTTGCCTTTAACTTCTGGGATAACCAGAGCGCATGCTTTTGCAGCACCGGTAGAAGATGGGATGATGTTGCCAGCAGCAGCACGTCCGCCTCTCCAGTCTTTGTTGGAAGGACCGTCAACGGTCTTCTGGGTAGCTGTGGTAGCGTGTACGGTGCTCATCAGACCTTCTACAACGCCGAAGTTATCGTTGATAACTTTTACCAGTGGAGCCAGACAGTTGGTTGTGCAGGATGCGTTGGAAACAACTGTCATGTCTTTTGTATATTTGTCATGGTTTACACCAACAACGAAGGTTGGAGTTTCTTTATCTTTTGCAGGAGCAGAGATAACAACTTTCTTTGCACCAGCTTTGATGTGAGCGGAAGCTTTTTCGGTTGTTGTGAATACACCAGTGGATTCTACAACATACTCAGCGCCGCACTCAGCCCATGGAATTTCGCTTGGGTCTTTGCAGTCATATACGTTGATTGCGTGACCGTTTACAACGAATTTGCCATCTTTTACTTCGAGTGTGCCGTTAAACTGACCATGCATGGAGTCATATTTTGTCATGTAAACCATGTAATCAAGGCCAATAAATGGATCGTTAATACCTACTACTTCAAATACATCCGGCTGAGCCATTGCTGCACGGAATACTAATCTACCAATACGACCAAAGCCATTAATACCAATTTTAATTGCCATTTGAATCAAACCTCCTAAAATTTAGTTCTCTTATATATTACCCTATTTTCCTGAAATATACAATCCCTTTGTTATATTTTTAACTATTATTTTTACTATATGACTGATTTTTCTCGTGTTGTCAGATTGATTTTTGCAAGTTTTCACATAGAAAATTGCGTTTTTTTCGTTACATTCTTTTACTTTCGACTCAAAAAATGTCTCACCTGTTACCTATTCCCTTCATAGGCTGATAAAAGGATATTTGCATTTTTTAAAATTATTCGTTATACTAAAGCTGTGATGTCATATTTTGTCATTTTATGTCGAAAAATAATAAATGTATATTTTCCTGCCAAAAAGAAAAGCTAACTATACTTCACTGTTTGGAAAGAGGTGTGCTATGACGCAGGATTTTAATTTACTGATAGAATCTTATTTTCAATCCATCATGGACTCTTCTGATCTTGTTCCACTGCCGATTGCACTTGTTGATGAAAATTTAACCCAGTTTTGGGAGAATCAATATTTAAAAGATCGATATCCTTTTCTGTGCAGCAAGGACAATGTAATTTCAATGATGAAAGGATATGACCTGTCTTCCGTCATTCTTGCAATGCGCACACAGGACGCATCCTTCTCCTGTCCTTCCCGCCTTCCGATGGTAAATACAGTTCTAACATTTTCGCCATTATATGACGATGCTCATGTCTGGATTGGTGCCGCTGTCCACTTTTCGGTAAGCAGCAGTGAGCTTTTCCCTTCTGACACCAATCTTTCCCAGAAAATGCTGCAAAATTTTAACATTGCTCTGCGTGACCCTCTAGGATCTATCTTTTCCGGCATTTCCTCCATGGCGCGCCGACTGGAAGTGGAAGATATTGTTTCCTGCGAGACGCTCTTGCAGCAGCTTAATCAGCACTGCTATCACATGCTGAAATCATGCAGCATTCTTTCAGAATATACTGCCTACTCAAATGGTCTGGCAGAACGAAATCTCAAACTGGTTTCTCTCAACCCTTATCTTGAGGACCTGTTCAAACATCTTCAGATGGTGGTTCGATGTGTTGGAATTCAGCTAAGTTTTCATCTTCCCTCTGAGCAAATTGACCTGAATCTTGATCCTGATAAACTGGTCATTGTTTTGACCTGCCTTCTTTCCAATTCGATTGCTTTTGCCGATCCTGACGCAGAACTCAAAACAATCCACATCGAAGTCAGTGTCAGCAAACGTTCTGTTCGTTTTGTGGTATCGGATAATGGTCTTGGCATCCAGTCGGATGTGCTCCCTCATGTATTTGATCCATATTTTACCAGCAGCCGGGAAGATTTGCATTTTTCTCACCTTGGGTTAGGATTGACTGTCTGCAAGATGATTGTCAATCATCACGACGGAGATATTTCCATTTTTTCCTCCGAAAAAGGAACATCTGTCAGCTTTACCATTTCCCGTTCCCTGCAAAGCGAACACCCCGGAGAACTCACATTCTGTGATAATCCAGTGGAATATATCACTAATTCCTATTCACCAATGTACATCTACCTCTCCGATGTGTGTGAATGGAGTGCAGTATAAAAAACCCCCTGTGCTGTCAAGTTGGCAGTATAGGGGGTCTTCTCTTGACAAATTAGCTTTTCAGGTATAATATGAAGTTAACTTCATGAAGTAAACTTCATGTTATACAAAAGGGCAGAAAGGAGCTTTTACTTGAAAAACAGGGTCAAAGAACTGCGGGCCGAACATGGCATGACACAGCAGCAGCTGGCAGATCTGGTTCATGTTTCCTCCCGCACAATCATTTCCATTGAAAAAGAACAGTACAGTCCCTCGTTGATGCTGGCCTACCGCATCGCACAGATTTTTCAGGTGAGCGTGGAGGAGCTGTGCTGTTTACAGGAAAACAAGGAATTGGAGGATATGCAATATGAGATCCGATAAAAACGTACCGATTCGAATTTACCATAAAAAGAACTTTGCCTTCGGGCTGTTCTGTCTGTTTTTGTTCCTAGCAAATCTGCTAATGAACGAGAAGCCGTTTGACTGGGCGGATGTCACCCTGCTGGTAGCGCTGTTTCTGTTCGGTATCCATTCGCTGATTCGCTCCCTCTCTCGCACGAAATCGGAGGAGGATTACATTGAGGAGCAGGACGAGCGCAATCGTCTGGTCAACCACAAGGCGCGAAGCATGGCGTTTCTGGTGCTGCGTTGGAGCAGTTTTGGGCTGATGCTCGCCTGTCTGATTTGGGGCAAGATGCTCAGTCAGACCGCACTGGTCGGTGCAGGAATCGGGCTAGGCGCCATCTTCAGCCTTTCCGTCTTTGTAGAAACCGTCTGCTGGGCCTATTATGATTCGAGAGAATAAAAAGAGCGGTTCCAATGAACCGCTCTTTTTATAATACGATCACCTATCTCAATCAGCTCTTGCTTATCCCTGATTCGTTTCACACTTTTCATATTCTGGATATTTTTCCAGAATCAGCTGAATATCCCGGAAATCTTTTTCTCTGCCCAATGCCTGCTTCATACAAATCAAGCCTTGAATGGAAATCACCGGAACACCTTCGAATCTTTCCACTCGGTCCTCCAGCCAATTCTCAAAAATCTCCACATCTTCCGCCACGACAATTTTTCGGGTTCCATCTGGCAGCTGCTCAGTCGGAAACCCTTTCTCTTGCAAAAAGTCTGCCAACTCTGAGGTGCAGCCAAGGTCAATGTCGGAAGTTTGTTCTCTCAGTCCGTACAGCACCATTGCACCTCCTGTAATGAGCCAATACTGTCCATCATCTAGAGGAAGCTCTTTCAGACGGGCGATCAGCTTTTCTTTATCCAGCAACTCCGTCCCCTCCTTACAAAAAAGAAGGGCTGGAATCCAGCCCTTCAACAATTATTCTACTGAAATAATGAAGTAGTAAACCGGCTGTTTGCCTGCAATCAGAACAACCTCAGCGCTGTCGCCAAGACGTTCTGCTACTGCTTCACGGATTTCTTCTGCCTGGTCTTCTGCAACATCTTCACCGTAAATCAGAGTAACAAAGCTTGCATCCTTGTTTGGTGATTTCTTGGTGAGGTTGTGGGTCAGTTTAACTACTGTCTTTTTCAGGTCGGTATCAACAAAGGACATCTTGCCGTTTTCCAGTGCAAGCAGTTCGCCCTTCTTGATCTTGTGACCTTCATAGTCACTGTCACGTGCTGCAAAGGTAACCGAACCGGTTCCAACTCTTTCATAAGCCTGAACCATGTTGGTAACATTCTGTTTGCGGTCTGCTTCCGGATCAAATGCCAGCATTGCAGAAAGTCCCTGTGGGATGGTTCTGGTCTGGAGAACGTCTACTTTACGGTCTGCCAGATTTGCTGCCTGTTCTGCTGCCATGATGATGTTTTTGTTATTTGGAAGAACAAAAACTCTCTTTGCTGCAGTTGCATGGATTGCGGAAAGAATATCATCGGTAGATGGGTTCATGGTCTGGCCACCGCTGACAACATTGTCAACACCCAAATCAACAAACAGCTGTTTTACACCTTCGCCTGCTGCAATTGCAACAAAACCATATTCTTTATCCGGGTCAACAGCCTTATATGGGAATGCTGGCTGTCCTTCTGCTTCCAGATCGACCAGCTTGTTGTTATCGCCGTGCTGTTCTTTCATGTTATCGATCTTCATATTAGTCAGATAACCCAGTTTCAGTGCTGCCTGAATTGCATTACCTGGCTCATTGGTATGTACATGACACTTGATGATCTCTTCATCATCAACTACAACAACGCAGTCACCAATAGACTCCAGATATGCACGAAGAGAAAGCGGGTCTGCATCCGGATGCTCTTTGTTGATGATAAACTCGGTGCAATAGCAGAAGTGAATATCCTCTTCATTGAACTCTGCTGCAACACCGTGTGCCTTTTTCTCTTTTGGAGCTGCCTGAGCTTCTTCCTCGGAAGGAATGATCTGTTCGTTTTCGATTACCGACAGCATACCTTTCCAGATTTCAACAAAGCCCTGACCGCCTGCATCGACAACGCCTGCCTTTTTGAGTACCGGAAGCATCTCCGGAGTCTGTGCAAGCGCATCCTCTGCTGCAGAAAGGATCTCTTTCCACATCATCACTTCGGTTACTTCTTCCTGCTGGGCAACCTGCTGCGCATGTTCAGAAGCAAGTCTTGCAACGGTCAGAATAGTACCCTCTGTCGGCTTCATAACTGCTTTATAAGCAGCAGAAACACCCAGAGACAGTGCATGCGCAATATCCTTTGCGTCTGCTTCTTCTTTGCCTTCCAGACCTTTGGAGAATCCACGGAACAGCAAAGAAAGAATAACACCGGAGTTTCCTCTCGCACCACGCAGAAGAGCCGAAGCTGCCTTTTTGGATACCTGCTCAACGGTTGGATCATCCTTGAGAGTTTCCAGTTCCCGTTTTGCAGCGTTGATGGTCATCGACATATTTGTACCGGTATCACCATCCGGTACAGGGAATACATTGAGCGCGTCTACCTGCTGTCTGCAATTTGAAATGCTGTTTGCGCCAGAGATAAACGCATCTCTGAGCTGACTTCCCTTTATCACACTAAACACTCCTTAACCAAACTATACCTGTCTTTCCTGACAACATGGGGTTCCTGAAAGCAGATTTATTGTTTCATGTCATCAACAAAGACATTGACTTTTGCTACCTGGAAGCCAGTTGCTTCTTCCACAGTATAGCGAACCTTGTTGACAATGCTCTTAACGATAGCCGAGATATTGACGCCATAGGTAACAGCAATGTGCAGGTCAATGACCAGACCGCCGCCAACATAGCGCACCTTTACTCCCTTATCCTGTGCCTCATCTTTTTTCAGAATATATCGTAATCCCTGGGAAGCCGTGCTTTCGACCATTCCGGCAACACCAAAACATTCCGAAGCAGCGTGGCCTACCAGGTTTGCAAAATAATCCTGGGAAATTTCGATTGATCCGAGATGATTTTCAAATTTAATCATAAATCACACGTTCCTTTCTTTGCGCCGGAACGACGCTTTTTAAGGGCATACCTGTCAATGATATAATTATACCTTATTTACGCCCGTTTGAATAGACTTTCCCGTTTATTTTTCGCTATTTCATGCTTTATTTACAAATATGTGGGAATGGAAATTCCATTCCCATGTTAAGTTTAACAAGTGTTACAATATTCTTACTGCCAATCTTCCATCTGATAGAACAGATTATTGCGGGTCGCATTTACCGAAAGGGAGTATTTTCTGGCAAGTGAGAAGGTATTATTGCGAAATGCCAGCGGAATAACCGGATATTCCTGCTGGAATGTGGTAACAAAAGTATCCCAGCCTTCCCCGGTAGAAAATGCGGTCTGATAGGCAGCTGTCAGCGCCTCAGATGGTGCTGAACCATATCCATATCGCTCTCCTTTGGTGAGCAGATGGCTCAGATCCATATCGTCTCCAAGCAGAATCTCTCCCAAATACAGGTCATAAAAACCGGAATTGAGCGTCGAAAAATATTCCTCCTGATTTTTCGCTTCCAGCGTCACTTCGATTCCAACCTCGGCAAGCTGAGCCGCAATCTGGTTGGCTGTCTGCAAGCGATCTGCACCGTCACTGCAATAAAGCAAACTTAATTGCAGTGTACTTCCTTCCGAAGTAAGTCCTGCATCTGAAAGCAGTTTTTTTGCTCCTTCCAGATCCTGTGTTGGTGTACTGGACAAAAAGTTAGGGTGAAGCGGCGAAGCAGAAGCAATCGCAGAAGTCGAAAATGCTGACTGGATCAGATACTGTCTGTCCAAAGCAAGACTGATTGCCTGGCGCAAAGCTGCGTTGGCAGTATCTCCTCTAGTCGAGTTTGCTCCCAAGAAAATCAACTGGTTGGAGGTAACCGGATAATTGCTGGTAGAAAGATTTGCAATATCCGAAGAAGCTCCTTCGGTATAAAGTCCATCAATCTCACCCAGTTTCAGGCTGTAGGTTGCAACATCCTTTTTGGTCAGAGAGATCAGTTCAATCTGGTCGATGCTGGAAGCCTCGCCCCAATAGGATGGATTTTTCTTTAAGATGGTGCTATCCTGTGAGGATTCTCCCTTTGCAGAGTAAACATATTTTCCCGTACCGATATAGGTGCTTCCGGAAAGTTTTGCCACCGGAAAGGTCAGAAGATTTGCAAACAGAGCGTCCGCTGTATTCAATGTAACCTCCACCTGTGTATCCGATGTCGCCTTATGGGAACTGATATTGGTTAAAGCATTGCGGTAATAGGAACCTTCCGCCATTGCCATTGTCAGGCTATTATCGATGTCCTGTGCTGTCAATGCAGAACCATCTGAAAAGGTCACCCCATCCCGAACTGTCAGTGTCCACTGTGTTCCGGAACCGGAAACAGTCACCAAGGCTGGTTCTGCCTGAAATTGCTGTGTCAGGAAAACTGGGGAATCATAAAGGAGCATCGCTGCCTTGCGGCTGTTCTGATCCGCACAATTCCACGGCGAAGCAATCAGGGAATCATAGTCACAGGGAAGCTTGAGAGTGTCTACCTTCTGCTGTGTATTCTCTTGGGTTTGCTCCTGAGATTCCCCCACTGTCAAATTCGGATTAAAAGACTGTTTTTCCCCAATTGTCGATGGACCGCATCCTGAAAGCATCAGGATACCCATAAGCAGCGCGATCAAGCGAACTGTCAGTTTCATCGTATCCTCTCCCAAAACTCCAGAAGATTATCTGGGTTATTTTATCATAGCACAAAGTTATGTCAAAAGCTCGTACTTTTTGTTTGCCTGGTTTCCATTCTTCCATTATTCTTCGATACGGATGCGCTGGATATTCTGTGCTTTTCCGCTTGCGTTGTCGATTTCGATCAAAACCGCATTGAGTTCCATATCCTGATGGTCATACTCAAAGCGTGCCGGAAGATTGGTTAAAAACTTCTGGATAATGATTTCTTTTTTTACACCCAGCACTGAGTTTTTGCCGCCGCACATTCCGGCATCGGTGATGTAGGCAGTTCCTTTTGGAAGGATCCGTTCATCCGCGGTCTGAACATGGGTGTGTGTTCCCAGCACAGCGGAAACTCTGCCATCCAAATAATAGCCCATTGCTTTTTTCTCGGAAGTCATCTCGGCATGGAAGTCTACCAGAATATTTTTATATGGAAGTTCCTGTAACAGCTGATCAATCTTCTCGAACGGATTGCCGCAGGGTTCCATTCCAGCCTGTCCCTGAAGATTGATGACACAAAGCTGCCAGCGCAGCTTGTCCAGCACAAACACACCGGCTCCCGGAGCACTGTGATGATAGTTTGCTGGACGGATAATTCCATTTTGTTCGTCCAGTTTTGGAAAGATTTCTTTTCGTTTCAGGACATGGTTTCCTGTTGTGATGACATCAGCTCCGGCATCAAACAGCATCCTTGCGCTGTCCGGTGTAATTCCGTTTCCTTCTGCCGAGTTTTCTCCATTGATAATACAAGCATCCACCCCATACGTTTTTTTGATGCTTCCCAGATGCCTTGCCACAAAATCACATCCTGATTTTCCAACAACATCTCCCAAAAACAAAACTTTCAATCTATTCGCTCCCATCCAGACAAAAATCTCTTCCTGCGTATCACAGACAAACTTTATTCTACACACCTTTTTTTAGAAAATCAACCATCTAATTGCCGCAAACAGCTTGGAAATCTCTTACAGAATCTTCTTTTGTCGACATCGATACCATGCTAAAACAGAAAACAAACCATAAACTGCAATCGAAACAATAGATGCTTCAATCCCAAACTCTCCTCCCGAAAGGATAAAGGATCTGTTCTTTAACTGAAAGTTAACAATAGCATATTCATCTACTTCAGGACCAATGTGTAAAATTCCTCCAATCATAACCATGTTCCATACAGCATGTATCAGTGCACTGCACCAAATGCTTCCGGTATCGTAAGTGACCAGAGAAAACAAAATTCCCACGATGCTTCCTGCAATAATTAACTGAATTGCACTTAACAAACCAATCTTTCCATTCATCAAATGCAACAGAGCAAATAAAACTGAAGGAATGACAATTGCTACTTTTCGGTTCCACCTTGCTTCGATTACTGCCATAATCATTCCTCGAAAAACCGATTCTTCTACAATTCCTGTTGCTAGCCCCATAAAAAAGAGTGCTGCTGTAATGATTGCTGCTTTGGTCTGCCTATCCATCATATTGACTGACCAGCTTCCTGATGTCAATAATAAGAGAATACAAACAATCATTGGCATAAAAATCGATACTGCTATCCATAACCTTGTGAATCGAATAGGGCAAATACGAATTTCCTGCAAAGATAATCCCATATAGTGATCTGCTAAAAATTTAAGACCGATAAATGCAAACAGTACATACAAAAACGCTGCCAAAATATTTGCAGCCGTTTCCGGTATTCCTGTTATTAACGACAGACTTGCAAAAATGCTTGCAAAGACTTGCGCAATTACTAAAACAAGTACCGCCAGTAAAACAGAGAGTAGCATCCTTCCGTTCGTCATTTTCTTCTGCATTTTTAATACACCTCTTGTTCTAATCTTAACACTTATTTTTCTACGCTTCCAGACTATCAAAAAATTTTACAATTATCTTAAAAAAAGCGGGAACCTTCGTTCCCGCTTTTTTAAACTACAATACTTTAGACAAAAATTCTTTCAGTCTTGGATCTTTTGGATGGGAGAAAAACTCTTCCGGAGGTGCCTGCTCTTTTACAACACCTTCGTCAATAAACATAACGCGAGTTGCAACTTCTTTTGCAAAGCCCATCTCGTGGGTAACCACTACCATGGTCATACCGTCATCTGCAAGTTCCTTCATCAGCTGCAATACCTCTCCTACCATCTCTGGGTCCAGTGCGGAGGTAGGTTCGTCAAACAGCATTACATCCGGATTCATAGCCAGAGAGCGCACAATAGCAATACGCTGCTTCTGTCCACCGGAAAGCTGTGCCGGATAAGCATTTTCCTTGTCTGCAAGTCCGATTCTTGCAAGAAGTTCTCTTGCTTTTTTCTCTGCATCCTGCTGATTCATCAGGCCCAGTTTTACTGGAGCAAAGGTGATATTCTGCAGAACGGTCATGTGAGGGAACAGGTTAAACTGCTGGAACACCATTCCCATCTTCTGGCGGATCTTCTGGATATCACATTTTGGATCGGTGATGTTTTCTCCCTCAAACCAGATTTCTCCCTGAGTCGGTGTTTCCAGAAGATTCAGGCAGCGCAGGAAGGTCGATTTTCCCGAACCGGATGGACCGATTACAACCACCTTTTCTCCTTTGTTGATGGTCTCACTGATTCCTTTGAGAACATGGGTATTTTCGTCAAAACTTTTACACAGATTTTTAGTGGTGATCACTTGCTGCCAGTCTCCTTTCAAACATTCCAAGCAGTTTGGTCAGGCCTAAAACGATAATCAGATAGATGCCCGCGGCAATAAACAGCGGAGGCAGAACATCCCATGTTCTGGAACCGATGTACTGTGCTGCCTTGGTCACGTCGGTAACGGCAATCGCGCCTGCAACAGCGGTCTCTTTGATCAGGGTAATAAACTCATTGCCCAGCGCCGGCAGGATGTTTTTAATTGCCTGTGGGAGGATAATCGATTTCATAATGGTTCCCTGGCTGAGACCCAAGCTCTGACCTGCCTCAAACTGCCCTCTGTCGATCGACTCGATTCCGGCACGGATAATTTCCGAAACATAAGCTCCGGAGTTAATGCCGAAGCAGGTAATTGCGGCATAGATTTCCATATTGCGGGCAGTAAAAATCAGGTTTGCGATAATAAAGATCTGAAGATAAACCGGGGTGGCTCTGATTACTGTTACATAAAGCTTACACACCTTATCCAAAAAACGAATAACAGGATTTTTGCTTCCCTTTGCAACATATTTCACCACTGCCACCAGCACACCCAGCAGCACACCCAGCAGTACCGCAAACAGCGAGATAATCAGCGTATTTTTAATACCCTCCAGATAAGCTGTATAGCGGGCATCAGCAAAAAATGCGTCGTAGTAACGCTGTCCCAGATTGAGAATGTAATCCAAAATTGCACCGTTCCTTTCTTTATCCTGATAAAGTATCTCAAAACATGACGCAACAGCAGACACTACACTGCGCCTGCTGTTGCACTGATTTTATTCTGTTTCTTATTCTGCGGTTGCGTGATTTGCAGTAAATTCTTCGATCTTGCCGTCTGCAATCAGCTGGTCGATTACCTCATTGATCTGGTCAAGCAGTTCCTGGTTGCCTTTTTTCACTGCAATTGCATACTGGTCAACGAACAGTGGGTTTTCTTCGTCCAGAATCTTCAGTTCTGGGTTTGCTGCTACCAGTTCCTGTGCTGGATACAGGTCCATAACGATTGCATCAATCTTGTTGTTTTTGAGGTCCTCAGCAGCCTGAACAAATTTGGTATAACGTTTTACCTCTGCATCCGGATAATTATCGGTTACCCAGATATCTGCAATATTGCCCTGCTGAACACCGATTACCTTGTCAGCAATCTCTTCGTTTGTGTTGACAGTACCTGCACTTGCATTAACAACTACAACGTCGCTGGAATCAACATAGTTGTGGGAGAAGTCCATTACCTTCTGACGTTCTTCATCAACCGAAACAGCTGCTGCAACAAAGTCTACCTGACCCTGCTGTACTGCATTGAGTGCTCCGTCAAAGTCCATGTTTTTGATTACCAGCTCTTTGCCCATTGCATCTGCAATTGCATGTGCAATGTCCATATCAACACCGACTACTTCATCACCGGACATATATTCATATGGTGCAAAACCAGCCTCGGTACCAACATACAGTTTGTTGTCGTCGGATGTTGCTTCTGCGGATGTGTTCTCGCTGCCTCCGCATGCGCCCAGGGAAAGAACCATAGCTGCGCACAGAACAGCTGCAAATAATTTTTTCATTTTGTTTTCCTCCTTAAAATACTCTCTCTTTTCTATCGCTCGATATATTAATTCCAAAAGCTTACCGCTTATCCTTTGCGGTTTTGATCGATGTTCTTTATTATACTGAATATTTTTGCAATTTCAAGAGGTTTTTTGAAAAAATATTCATTGCAGCTCTTTTTTGTTCGTTTTGCATAAATTATAACAAATCGTGGATATTTTATACCAACTTTTGACGATCATCATTCCTCTTATCCGCTTATTTATCCGCATTATTTTTTATTTGCCTTTGTTTTCTATTCCATTATCCCAAAAGATATTCAATGCTTTACAGAAATAAAGCGTTGGATAACTTATGTATATTTATTCGTTTATATCAAGGTTTAGCCCCATTTTTATACAAAGTTCTTGCATATCCGGCAAAAGCGGACAATCCACCCTGATTTCTTCCCTGCTCACCGGTTGAGGAAATGCAATATGCCTGCAGTGAAGTGCCTGACGGGAAATCAGTTCACTTTTTCTTCCGTACAGTTCATCCCCCAAGACCGGACATCCAAGGTAAGCCATGTGCACTCGGATCTGATGGGTTCGTCCGGTTTCCAGCACAAAGTCAACCAAGCTTAAATTTCCGCTTTGCGCCAGTACCCGATAATTGGTGACCGCGCGCTGTCCATCATCTGCAACGATACGACGCATTTCCTCTGGAAATTCCCGCCGAATCGGGGCATCCACTCTTCCCTCCATCTGCGGAGGGATTCCATCCAGAATCGCCTGATAAGTTTTGTGAAAATTATTAGTAACAGTGGCTGCTGCAAAGCGGTTTTTAGCAACCAGCACCGCTCCGCTGGTATCGCGGTCCAGACGGTTGAGCGGACGATACATCAAATCCATTCCCAACTTATCACAGTGCGCAGCAAAAACATTTGCCAAGGTATCCGCAGCATGTCCGCAGGACTGATGGCAGGGCATATCTGCAGGTTTGTTAAAGACGATTAAATCGTGGTCTTCATAAACGATCTGAACCTGACGGTTGGAACGAATGAAATGCTCCACACCATGTTCTTCGCTGTCCAGAAAGGTAATTTCCAGCACATCTCCAGGGTGAAGCAGATCGATGGTTCGGGTGTGTGCCCCGTTTAAATACATTCCTCTGTCATAGTGCTTTAGCTTTACGATAGTGCGGCTGGAATAGCCATGTACCTTTTTCAGGTATCGCTCGACGTTCATTCCGTCATATTCCGGTGTAATTTCATATCTGAGTGTTCTCATCCCATTCTCCTCTTAACACAAAAATCAGGGGCAGGTGCCCCTGATTTTTTCTGCTATTGTTTTTTTACATTTCCTGGACATTTTCGCTGGTAAATTCCGGCATTTCAATTTCAATATCTCCGTTGCGGTTTTCGATCAGACTATGGATCTCCATGCTCAGTGCACAGGTTTCCGGAATGTCCGTAGTTTCGGTCACTCCTAACGCTTCCACCAAACCTTTGAGTGCAAATTCCATATCCATCTTCATGGTCTGGTCATTAATCACTCCGTTTTCAATCAGCATATCGCAGTTGATTCCCGAAATTTTAAGAGAATTGAACAACTGTTTTTCCATTTCAACAACTGCAGCAATCTGCTGTTCGATCAGAGCATCCAGCTGATCCTGACTCATTGTTTCCGGATCGAGCTGCATACTTTCCATCATCGCATTGACCTGTTCCTTGACGCTTGCGCGCATCTGTTCCTCCATTGCTGGAATTACGTCGTCAATCATCATGCTGCTCATGCTCTGCTGCATACCTTCCAGCTGTTCCTGCGGCATGGTAAAGCTCACGCGGAGCCCTTTTTCTTCTTCGGCAAAGGCAAAATCTTCTGCTGCTTTTGCACCTTCTATATAAAGATCAACCATTTCGTCCTGTCCCAAGGTGAGCAGTTTCTGGTAATCCATCATTGCGGTTGGAGACTGTATTTTGATGTACTGTTCACTCGATGGATCTTTGGTATAGCTAAAACCATCCAGCTGATAAACCTCACTGTCAATCGGCATTCCCATAATCGTGCCGCTTATCTTCATTGCCATGGTCTGCATCTGGTCTTTTACTGCTCCATCAATTGCAAGTTCCATCGGGATGGAATCTTCGCCCAGAGTAACCTGTGCATTCATCTGGGCAGAAATCTTGCCGCTGTTCATCTCGTATCCGGCATTCAATGCTTCTCCCATCTGCTCAATCGCTTTTTCCTTGTTCATGCCGCATCCGGTAAGCAGGGTCAAAAGCATTACCATCGACAAAACTACCGCTGTTATTTTCTTTGTTTTCATACTCACGCCTCCTTCTGGATTGTTATCCTTTCGATTTTTATTATACTGCATTTTCCGATTCATGTAAATAATAAGCTGCCCGAATTTTGCGTGTTCGGACAGCTTTTGTAAGCCAAAACTATTTCATGTTTTTATAGTACAGAACGCGCAGACCTTTGAGCAGAAGATTTGGGTCATGCGTGATTTTGTGTTTACAGTATGGAACCACATTTTTTGCCAGACCGCCGGTTGCAACGACTGCCAGCTCTCTGCCCATTTCCTCCTGAATGCGATCAATCATTCCGTCAATCATCGAAGCGGTTCCATAAATCATGCCGCTGTCCATTGCATCGGTAGTATTTTTTGCGATGACGCTTTTAGGAGGAATCAGATCGATGTGTGGAAGCAGGGAAGCCTTGCTGGAAAGCGCTTCCAACGAGAGACGCAGTCCCGGCATGATTGCTCCACCGATAAATTCTTCCTTCTCGTTGATAACCGACATGGTGGTCGCTGTTCCCATATCCACCACCATCAGCGGAAGCTGGTAATCGTGAATCGCTGCTACAGTATCTGCGACGCGGTCTGCACCCAAAGATGTCGGATTATCCAGCTTGATATTGAGTCCTGTCTTAAGTCCCGGACCAACAACCAGCGGCTTTTTGCCGGTAATGGTGCGCAGTGCCATCTTCATCACACTGGTCAGCGGCGGAACTACCGAGGAGATAATCGAACCTTCCATCTCCTTTGCACTGTATCCATACAGGTGCAGGATCTGGTGGATTTCCACCGCATATTGCTCTTCCGTTCGGCGGACATCGGTTGCTACCCTTGCGGTAAACTCGATGCTGTCATTTTCAAATCCGCCAATCACGATGTTGCTGTTTCCAATATCGATGGCTAAAATCATTTGGGATTCCCCACTTTCTTCTCTATCTCAAAACAAAACTTATTTCTTTATAAACTTGAGCAGAACCTTGCCCACTGCGGTGGTGATCAGCGCCGCTACAATCGCCTCCGGAATACCGTTGGTCGCAATGACAGCAAGGATAGTCTTATAGATCATATCTGCTGCAACGCCCTTTGCGCTGCCCCAACTTTCTCCAAAAAAGACGTAGATCAGGTTCATAACCAGAATGGTATTGACCATCGAACCGATAAATCCGGCAATTCCAAGTGCAATAGAATCCCTCTTGCTTAGTTTCCTGATTCCCTGATACACAAAGTATGGAACGACTCCTACCAGAATGCGGGGTACAAAACAGATAACCAGACTCCAGAAATTTCCGTGCGCATCACCGAGCGAGTAAAATGGTGTAAACACAAAGGAGGTAAGGTTCGGTGTAATGGTATTTACCATAAAGCTGGTCAGACCAAACAGTCCGCCTAAGACAGCACCTGACTTCCATCCAAGTAAAATCGAGCCTAAAATGACGGGGATGTGGATAGTAGTTGCCTTGATGACGCCAAGCGGAATATATCCCAGCGGCGTTAAGGACAGCACCACAATGATTCCCGAGAACAGTGCCAGTTTTACCATGTCCTGTGTTTTTCTGCTTGCTTGATTCATATTCAATTCTTCCTTTCGCTGTTGTTCTCCCACTGGATGCTTTGAAAAGCTCCGAGAGATACAATGCAAATATTTTTAAAACAGCTAAATTATATAGTATCTGTTCTGCAATTGCAAGTAGAGTTAACAGAATTTCTGCACCAAAAAAAGGAGCAGGATTGCTGCTCCTTTTGGGAAATTTTATTTTGCTTTGGTGCCGCTCTGTTCCTGAATGTAAGCAACAGCAGCTTCCTTTAACTCATCTCTACCTTCTTTGATACCTTCGACAGTCGGATAAACTTCAATGTCGGGGGTAAGACCGATGCGCTGGGTCTGGCCACCGTCTGGAGTATAAATTCCTAGGCTTGTAAAAGTAATCTTATGGCCGTTTAGAAGCGGAAGATAGGTAATGTTCCCATCTGCACCAATGGAGTTGTTTCCCAGCACAGTCACATTTTCTCCGGTACGCAGGGACATCGTTGTATATTCCGCATTGCTCTGCGTTGTCTCACTTATTAATATCACTACTGGTTTATCATAGTAATAGCTTTCTTGACCTGGCATCATCATTCCAGAGTAAACCTGTCGCTTCCACATAATTCCTGGCACTGCCTGGGATGGACACGCTATTGTTACAAATGGAGAATAAGTTTTTTTGAAGTAAGGTGCCAGCGTAAGCTGTAAGGTTGTATCTGATGGATACTGACGCAAATCCACGATCATTCCATCCGTTGTTCTGAGCTCCTGCATGATGGTATTGATTTCTCCATCTTTGAGTGCAGACGGATTGATAAGCCCGATATTTCCCTCCAGAATTTCGTGAGAAATTAAAGGTTGTTGCGGCATACTATACAGCATATTTGGTACACCTTTAACGTGGACGATCTCTTCTTTTCCATCCCGCAGCACTGTAAGAGAGATCATCTGGTTATCGGAACGAAGTAAATATGGAAAAACCTGATTTGCAAGCTTTTCTTTATTTGGAACTGAGATATACTTTATAAAATATGTCGCTACATCTTCTATTGACAGATCGTCCTGCTTCAAAACGACGTCACCTGCCTGAAGAGAGCAATCTGTCCCATAAACTTGTTTAATAACAAACTTTCCATCCGCTCGAATCAAGTCCACAGGCACAGCGTATTTTTTTAACAAGTAATCCGTTTCTCCTCCATTCATCAACATGACATGAGCGTCATGGAGATGTGCGGTCAATTCCATAATTGTCAATTCAAAACTTTCTAAGTCGGAACTCTCCATCATTTTTGGAATATACTCACTCAGAAGGTCGTCCCAATCTTCATCCATGATCTCAAAATATGGAAAATAGTATTCCAATATATTCCAAACACGGAATAGTCCAAGTAAACGATAATTCTGATTGCTATAATCGATATTCTCGTATGTCTTTTCATTGGAAAAATCTGGTACTCCAATACTGCTAAAACTTACTGGTGCTTTACCTCTGTTTACATTAGGAAGCGGTTCAAACTGCTGTAAATCTGCCGACAGTTCTTTTCCCAGATAATCTTCGCTAATCCAAGCAGTATCCGTACACATAATTTTATTTTCTTCTGTTACTCCAACCCATTCTGGTACTTTACTAATTGTTTTGTAGTCTATTTCTCCCAAAGATACGAACCATTCATGCAGAATACCGTTTACCTCATTTTCTTTTGCTTCGGAGACAACTGGAATAAGGTTTAACAATTCTTTGTCCCAATCTTTTTGTCCAAGCAAAAAAGCAGGGTGGTTATATTTGGTGTATCCCCACACCTTGCATAGTTTTTCCAGATTTTCTGCTTTTTGAGAATTCACTGTGTTTCCGTTGTTGTTTACGCTCTCCTCTGCTGGTGCACAGGAGGTAAACAACATACAAATACACAACAACACCGCTACTACTCTGGCTATTTTCTTCATAACAACTCCTCCTTTTATGACGTTATTTTATTTTGCATTCTGCTCCTGAATGTAAGCTACTGCTGCTTCTTTGAGCTCATCTCTACCTTCTTTGATACCTTCGACAGTCGGATAGACTTCAATGTCAGGGGTAAGTCCGATGCGTTGGGTCTGGCCCATCTCTGGGGTATAAATGCCGCAACTGGTAAAACAAAGACCATTTCCATTCGGAAGCGGCAGCTCTGTAATATCTCCGTCCGTTCCAAGCGAAGTATTTCCCAGCACAACCACATTATCTCCGGTGCGCAGATCCATAATACTAAATTCTGTATTGCTTATGCTCAATTCATCCATCAGCACTACAACCGGCTTTTCATAATAAAAACTTGCCGGAGTAACTCCCATAGATACCATTTTCTGTTTTATAAAAGTGCCGGGAACAGACTGAGAAGGAACCGTCATGATATTATATACCGTTCCAACCTTTTGGAGATACGTCGAAAGAAATGAGTGCATACTCGTATCAGACGGATATTGTCTCAGGTCAATAATCAATCCATCCGTATCTCGAAGATCTTCCATCACCTGTCGAACTACCGTTCCAGTATCCCCCGTCGACAGCGAATCAGGATTGATAAGCCCGATATTTCCGTCCAAAATCTCATGAGATTTTTCCCTTTTTCTCGCCATGCGCGTATATTCTGTCGTTCCTTTTACAGAGTATGTTTCTTCCTTTCCATCTCGCAGAACAGTGATTTCCATCTCTTCATCCTTTGATCTGAGCAGATATACACCTAATGGATTGTTGAGCTTTTCATCGTTGGGAACTGAGACGTACTTCTTTCTATTTTCTTCTATCTCCTTAATATCGGTTCCATCCAACTTCAAAATGACATCTCCTGCCTGCAATGGGCAATCCCCGCGCAAATCGCTGACAACCCATTGTCCTTCTTCTGTTCGCAGCATATTGACTGGAGCTAAATATTCACCCACAACAGCTTTTAATGGCTGACTATTTATAAATCTAACATGTACATCGTGCAGGTGTGCTGTCATTTCGCAAATGGTCAGTTCAAAACTTTGCACATCACTTGCTTCCAATATCTTCGGAATAAATTCGTTCAGCAGGTCGTGCCAGCTTTCATCCATGATATCAAGATATGGAAAATAATATTCAATTGCGTTCCACACACGGAACAATCCCAACAGACGTTCTTCTTCTGTTTGATAGGAACAACCCGCATCCGTATTTTCCATTTTAAAATTAGGCACACTTTGTCCTGTGCTGAATTTTACCGGAGCTTTGCTGCGGTCAATTTTAGGAACTGGACCCATTTTTTGCATATCCGCTGATAATGCTTCTCCCAGGTAGGTTTCATCTAAAATCCAGTTGGTATCTGCCTGTACGACCGCTTCGCTTTCGATCGGTTTCGATCCAGGTCTGCTGGTGCCGTAATCAATCTCCCCCAAAGACACAAACCACTCATGGAGGATATCATTTACCTCATCTGATTTTGCCTCGGACACAACTGGGATAAGATTTAACAACTCTTCGTCCCAATCTTTTTCTCCAAACAGAAAAGCAGGGTGATTATACTTTGTGTAGCCCCACACCTTGCAGAGTTTTTCCAGATTCTCTACTTTTTGAGAATTCACTGTGTTTTCGCTACTGTCTACGCTCTGTCCTGCTGGTGTACAAGAAGTAAATAACATACAAATGCACAACAACACTGCTACTAATTTGGCTATATTCTTCATAACAACGCCTCCTCTTATGACGTCATCTTATTTTGCATTCTGCTCCTGAATATAGGCTACTGCCGCTTCTTTGAGCTCATCTTTTCCCGCTTTGATTCCTTCAATGGTAGGATGGACCTCAATATCGGGGGTAAGTCCGATACGCTGAGTCTGTCCCATTTCCGGAGTATAAATACCAATGCTGGTAAACATCATATTAATTCCACCGGGGATAGGCAGGTACGCCACATCACCATCTGAACCGACGGAATTTTCTCCCATCACCGTGACATTTTCTCCGTTTCGAATCGACATAATCAGATACTCTGGCTGACTCTGTGTCTTTTCATTCATCAGAACGACAACTGGTTTCTCGTACAAAGGAACTTTTGAATCTTTCGCTCTTCCAATTGTCTTCTTTTCCCCTAAGAACGTTCCCGGATAATTTCCATATGGAGATGCATAAATTAAAAATGGTTTTACTCCATCTACCAGATACTCTGCGAGAAATGGGATGATATTATACCCTGGATACTGACGTAAATCAATCACCAAACCGTCTGTCGATTCCAGCTTACTCATAACTAACGGGAGTGTTCCGTCTTGTAATGCTGCCGGATTCAACAATCCAATATTTCCGTCCAGAATCTCATACGGTTGTTCTGCTGTTTCCATCATCGGGTGATATTCCATCTCTCCGGTTACTTTCAGAACCTGCTCTGTTCCATCTCTCAAAACGGTCAGTTCCATCTTTTTATTGTTGGAGCGAAGCAAAAAGTGCCCAATCTGATTGATAAATTTATTCTCGGTTGTAACCGAAATATATTCCATCCTATCAGCAAGGACGTCCTTAATATCTTTGCCCTCCAGTTCTTTGATCACATCCCCAACCTGAAGAGGGCAATCCTCTTTCAAAACCTTGGAAACAACAATCTCATTTTCCGCCTGCATAATCTCTACCGGGACTCCATAAATTCCTGTTTCAAGGACTACATATTTTGAGTTATATAAAGCAATGTGTGCATCCTGCAGCTTTGTACTTAATGATGCTATAGTCAGCTCATAGCTCCTTTGGTCGTCCCCTTCCAGCATTCTGGCAATATATTCTGGAAGAAGCTCATGCCAGTTATAATCCAAAATATCCAAATAAGGATAGTTATATTCCATTGCATTCCACAGGCGGAACAGACCAAGTAAGCGATAACCCTGATCTTTATAATTCATATCCTCATAAAACGGTTCATTAGAAAAATCCGGTGTCTTTTTATCAAATTTTACTGGTGCCTTGCTGCGATTGACTCCTGGAAGCTGTCCAAACTGGGACAAATCTTCTGCCAATTCTGCTCCCAAATACTCTTCACTGATCCAGCTGGTATCTGCCTGTACAAATTTTATGGCATCTTCCGGAATGCTTCCTTTTCTGCTGGTGCCGTAATCAATCTCCCCCAAACCCACAAACCACTCATGGAGGATATCATTTACCTCATCTGCTTTTGCCTCGGACACAACCGGGATAAGGTTTAACAGTTCCTCGTCCCAGTCCTTTTGTCCGAGCAGGAAAGCAGGGTGATTATACTTGCTATATCCCCACACCTTGCACAGCTTCTCCAGATTCTGCACTTCCTGCGAATATTCTGAGTCTGCTGTTTTTTCTCCATTTGTTCCCACCGGCGCGCAGGAGGTAAACAACATACAAATACACAATAACGCCGCTACTAATCTGGCTATTTTCTTCATAACAACGCCTCCTCTTATGACGTCATCCTATTTCGCATTCTGCTCCTGAATGTAAGCAATAGCAGCTTCTTTTAGCTCATCTCTTCCCTCTTTGATGCCTTCGATGGTTGGATAAACTTCGATGTCAGGGGTAAGACCGATGCGCTGGGTCTGCTCCATATTCGGGCCCAAAACGCCCATGCTGCTAAAAGTAATCTGTAAATTGCCAGGCAGTGGCAGATAGGCAACATTCCCATCGGCGCCCCGTGTGTTTTCTCCTAACAGGACAACATTTTCTCCCACAGCCATCAGCATTGCAGCATATTCTCCTGAGCTTACAACATTCTCATTTACTAACAAGACAACTGGTTTTTGATAAAAATAAATTTCCAGCATCTCACGCTCTGTCTGAGTACTTCCTGCACTTGCCAAAATTGACTGATATGTACCCGGAATTGCCTGAGATGGAACAATCATCTGTGCTGCACTTTGATAGTCGCTACAAAAATACCGATGAAAATTGGAAATATCAAAGGTTGGTTGGATACCCTGACGCAAATCGATGACTATACCATCTGTGTCCTTTAACTGCTCCATCATCTCTTTCACACTAATTTCCAGCGGATTCTGGAGCTGAATAAGACCAATATTATCGTCTGTAATTTGATAAGACATCCCCTCGTCATGTTGATGTCTCAAAGACAAATAACAGCTGGCATAATTTTCAGGAGAAGCAGTCACCGAAAACGTCTTTTCTTTTCCATTTCTCAATACTGTAAGTTCCATCATATCTTCTTTCGAGGTAAGAAGATATGGATAGAGCGTGGATAATTTTTCGTCATTTGGAATCGGGATGTACTCTTTTTTTCGATCCATCACTTTTTCGATGTCCTCACCATCCAGTTTTAAAACAACATCTCCTATCATGAGTGGGCAATTTTCTGCTCCTATCGCTGCAACCACCGGCTGATGATCCACAGTTACCAATTTTACTGGTGCGAAATTCTCCCCAAAATATCCGCATAGAAGCTGCAGCTGTGTACTGTCTTCTGCTAAGGTTAATATTGTTGTTTCCCCATCCAAAAGCATAGTATGGCAATCATTCATTTTACTTGCAAGCCAAAAAAGGGTTAATTCGTAACCTGTTTGATCTTCGACCTTCTTTATCTTTTGGATGGACTCTGGTAAAAGTGTTGCCCACTCTTCCTCCATAATTTTAAGATACGGAGAGTAATACTCAATGGCATTCCAGAATCGAAACAGTCCCAATAGTCGATAAGATAGGTCTGAATAATCCATATCCTTATACAACAATTCGTTTGTAAATTCCGGTTTTCCACTTTCTTGAAAGCTAACGGGTGCTTTACTACGATTTATACTGGGAACTTCCGTTACCTGGGACAGGTCCTCCCATAATTCCTCCCCCAGATACTCTTGACTGATCCAATCGGTATCTGCCTGCTCAATAAGCTGATCTTCCGGTGGTAATGTTCTTTTTCTGCTGGTACCGTAATCAACCTCTCCCAAAGACACAAACCACTCATGGAGGATATCATTTACTTCATCTTCTTTTGCCTCAGATACGCTTGGAATAAGGTTTAACAATTCCTCGTCCCAGTCTTTTTGTCCGAGCAGGAAAGCAGGATGATTATACTTAGTATAGCCCCACACTTTGCACAGCTTCTCCAGATTCTGCACTTCCTGCGAATATTCTGAGTTTGCTGTTTTTTCTTCATTTGTTTCCACCGGCGCGCAGGAGGTAAACATCATACAAACACACAACAACACCGCTACTAATCTGGCTATTTTCTTCATAACAACGCCTCCTTTTGTGACGTTATCTTATTTCGCATTCTGCTCCTGAATGTAAGCTACTGCTGCTTCTTTGAGTTCGTCTTTTCCCTCTTTGATGCCTTTAATAGTCGGATGAACCTCGATATCTGGCTTAATTCCTATAATCTGGGTTTGCTCTCCGGCAGCGCCAGACACACCAACACTGGAAAAAGCCAATAACTGTCCATTCGGTAATGGTAATTCAACGACATCCCCATTTGAACCATTGCTGGTTTCCCCAATCGTTGTAACAACACTCGATTGTTTTAATGCCAATATAACCGTTTCAGCCTGACTCTTGCTCGTTTCTCCCATCATTACAACAACTGGTTTGTTATAATGATAAATATCATAATTCTTTAATAAACCAGCTTGTGCATTGTTGGAAATTACTTGTCGAACGAAAGTTCCCGGTACTGCTTGAGATGGAAGATTCAGTTGTGCAAATGGTCGAAAGCTATCTTGTATGTATGCTGATAAAACTGATGCAAAGTTTAATTGTTCACTGTTTGCTGGATATTGCCGCATATCAATAATCAATCCGTTTGTGTTTTTTAACTTCTCCATTGCATCAAATAAACGATCTGCTGGCATTTGAAATGGGTTTATTAATCCAATATTTCCTTGCAGAATTTGATATGGAGCATCTGCTTCCCAAATTCCAATTGTCACATCTTCTGTACTTCCCTTCACCTGTAATGTCAATTGACTTCCATCGCGCAAAACAGTAATTTTCATTTGTGGATTCTGAGAACGCAGCAAATACGGTACAAGGTTTTTCGTACTTCTGTCTTTATCTGCAAGTGTGCAGTATTGCTTTCTTTGATTTGCAACTTCTTGAATTTCTTGTCCATCTAATTCAAGGATAACATCTCCTATCTGCAACGGACATTCTTTTTCCAACACATGAAAAACTACATACTTTCCCTCTGCTTTTACTAGTTGTACCGGTGCAGTGTATTTTCCAAACTCATCATCGAAAAAATCATCATCCAAAAATTTCACATGCCCATCCTGTAATGTACAAATTATCTCTTCTAATGCTTTCTGAAATTCATGTTGACCTTGTACCTGCAATACCTGCAGAATCATTTCTGGCAAGAGATTATTCCAATGATCTTCCAGAAGATTCAAATACGGATAATAATACTCCAAAGCATTCCATATCCGGAATAAAGTTAACAGACGATTATCCTTTCTGGACTCATTAAAATCAGAATAAATTGGTTCGTTTAGAAAATTCGGAACTCCAGATTGTTCAAAAACAACCGGAGCTTTTCTGCGATCAATATTCGGAATTGGTCCAAAACAAGATAAATCCTCTGTCAGTTCTTGTCCCAAATAATCCTCACTGATCCAGCTTGTGTCAGCCTGCACACTTTTATCCTCTTCTTTAGCTGCTGCCCATTGAGGGACTCTATTGACTGTTCTATAGTCAATTTCTCCTAAAGATGCGAACCACTCATGGAGAATGTCATTTATCTCATCTTCTTCTGCCTCGGACACAACTGGGATGAGGTTTAACAGTTCCTCATCCCAATCTTTTTCTCCGAATAGAAAAGCTGGATGATGATACTTGGTGTATCCCCAAACCTTGCAGAGTTTTTCGAGATTCTGTACCTCCTGTGAATATTTCAAATCTGTCGATTTTTCATCCGATACTTCTGCTGGAGCGCAGGAGGTAAACAACAAACAAATACATAGCAAGCTTGCCAGCAACCTTGTCCATTTTTTCATAACAGCGCCCCTTTTCTGATATTATTTTATTTTGAGTTCTGCTCCTGAATGTAAGCGACTGCCGCTTCCATCAGTTCATCACGTCCCTCTTTAATACCTTCGATAGTTGGATAAACTTCGATATCGGGGGTAAGTCCGATGCGCTGGGTCTGCCCACCGTCTGGATTCAGGATTCCCATTACTGTAAAATACACCGTATTTCCATCTGGCATCAGGAATTCTCTCCGTTCTCCATCGCAGCCTGCCGAAGGATTGCCCAGAATCGTGACATTCTCATTAGTCCTGTAAATCATGGTAAAGAATTCCGGCATACTCATAGTTTGTTCATCAATAATGACAACAACCGGTCTATCACTATATTTTCCCTGATACCCTGGCAGAGAACTCCCTGCCTCAAAATCTCGAACAGAATATGCTCCCGGATAATATCCCACCGGATTTAACTGCAAGTAAGCCGTTTTGCTTCCTTCGTCTGTAATCTCCCCCTGAATCAGCCATGCCGCCTGGTAGGACGGATATTGGCGCAGATCGATAATCATTCCATCTGTTTCTGAGAACTCCTTTATCACACCATCTACATCATTATCTTTTAACAGCTCCGGATTGATTAGCCCAATATTGCCTTCTAGAATTTCATGAGAAACATCTGCTCGTGGATAATGCTGTGTAAAGGGACCGCTGTATTCCTTTTTTCCTATCACAGAAAAAGTCTGTTCCATACCGTCACGCAAAACGGTAATCTCCATATCTGGATCATGAGAGCTTAAAAGCCAGTCATAAACCCCGCCCCCACTCAGCAGTTTATCATCTGTTGGAGTTGAAACATATTCTTTGCGCTCCGCTATTGCCTGTTCTATTTCCTGCCCATCCAGTTTTAAAATAACATCCCCTACCTGGAGCGGACAATCTTCTCCATAAACATTCGTCACCACCGGATGTCCCTCTGCCGTTTCTAAATAAACAGGAGCGTAATACTCTCCAAATTCTTCGTCCATATAGCTTTCATCTTGAAAATTGGCGTGTGCATCCCTCAATTTAGATAATAATGACGCTAATGTTAGATCGTAGCTATGCTTATCCTGACCTTGCAGCATTTTTGAAATATATTTTGGCAAGAGGTTATGCCAATCTTCATCTGTTAACTTCAAATATGGTGAATAATATTCTATTGCATTCCACAAGCGAAATAATCCTGACAAACGGTCAGCTGCATTGCTGTAATCAAAATTTTCATTGATTTTCTCATTGAAGTTTACTGACTGTGACGAATTCGCTGTGCTTACGACAACTGGAGGGTTTTTAGGATTTGAAATATTAGGAATTATTTCTATCCGCTGTAACTCTGCTGATAGTTTCTCTCCAAGGTACTTGATATCTTTTGTCCAGCTGGTGTCTGCTTGAATATCAATTTTATTGGGATCTTGATTTTTCCAAAACTGATGATTCCGAGTTTCTCCAAAATCTGACTGACCCAAAGATTCAAACCAGTCATACAAGATCTGGTTAGTCTCTTTGTCACTCTTTGCTTCCTGTACTTGTGGAATCAGTGTGAGCAGTTCTTTATCCCAATCCTTTTCTCCAGTATAAAATGCTGGATGACGGTATTTCGTGTATCCCCACACCAAACAAAGTTTCTCCAAATTCTGCACTTGCTGTGAAGCTGTCGATTTTTCATCCGATACTTCTGCTGGGACGCAGGAGGTAAACAACAGACAAACACACAATAAACCTGCTAACAGTTTTACAAGTCTTTTTCCCCTTTTCATGATGAAACCTCCCTTAGCTTTTCCGATAAAGATTTCTTTTACATATTCGTATCATCTTATCCTCAGAATAGCACACCCACTAAAGTAACTCCATATCATTTTATGCAAATCAATTTATGGTCATTTTCCTTTAATCAAGCCAGATATTCTCTTTTGCTCTGTCTGACAAACTCTCGTACGGACTGCATTCCAAAACTCTGCCCTGCTGCATCACAATGATTTGGTCATACTGTGATAGAATCTCTTTGGTATAGGTGTGAGAAATACTGATAATGGAATATTTTTGATTCAGAAGGTATTGTTCCAATTCCTGTCTGGTATCAACATCCATTGCTGAAAAAGCTTCATCCAACAGGTAAAAGGACGGATTTTTCAGCAGGATGCGTGCTAATGTCACTCTCTGTTTCTCTCCTCCCGACAAATGATGCACTCTGGTTTCGTCTGGATCTTCGATCAGGTGGGTTATTTTTAAAACCTTTCCGATTTCTTGAAGCTTCTTCTCAGAATATGGCTGATAGAGTGTGATGTTATCCTTAACCGGAGCGGTGAACAGATAGGACTCCTGATAATCCATCAGGACGTTTTGACTGAAACTTTCCTGTGTAATCTGTGGATAAAGCGTACCATCCATCCTGATTTCTCCTGCATCAGGGGTAATATTTCGGTTAATCGTTTTAAGCAAGGTGCTCTTGCCACAGCCATTTTTTCCAACAAGCAGATATCGTTTGCCAGCATTCAGTTCCAAAGTAACATGGTCCAGAATCGCTCGTCCATCCCGCACTACAGACACATCACTTAAACGTATCTTCTGCACCGGAGCCACAGTTTTGTTCTTGGTGGATTCTTTAGAAACATCCTGCACCATCTTCCAAAGATTTTGTTTGATTGGCATTACCGCGTGCAGAGCGTTGATGTGGTAGGAAAGGGTCGTGATCGGATTTGCAATAATGTTGGAAATCTGAATTACCGCAAGCAAGGCTCCCACTGTCATGCGTCCATTTATAATCAGGTATACCCCGATTACCAAAACCAGAAAGTCATTGAGATAACCAATCAGCATACTGGCAAGATTGGCATTTTCCTGTACTTTTGTATAGCGATAATCCGCATCATTTGCCTGCTGACCTGCCTGATTTACATGACACAACATTTCCTTTTCGGCAAGGTAAGACTTGATCACCGGGATACAGAAAATGCTGTCTTTTAGGTTGACATTATAACGTTTGAGTGTCTCTGAAATCTGTCGTTTGTATCGTTGAAGTGCCTGCTTAAATGCCATCGGAACCACAGCCAGCAGCACAAAATTTAAAACAACCATCAAAGCGATCCATCCATTGATATTGGCAAGAGCTGTCATAGAAAAAAGAATGGTAACCACCGAGTAAATCATACTCAGGATGGTCTGATAGTAGTCACTGCAAACCATGGGGATATCATTATTAAATACTGATAAAAATTCCGCTTCCTGCTCCGAGGAAAGTGGTTCGCTGTGTTTTGCAAAAATATGATCCAGTATTTTCTCCCGATAAAACTGCTTGACCAGATTGAGATACCGCTTCTGACTGAGCGCCCGCCCTCTGGAACATCCAACTAAAAGCAGAATGCTCAGAAACAGCAGGAAAAACAATCCCTTCACCTCCCCAAAACTGCCGCCGGACAACTGATCCAAAATTCTCTGTGTCAAAAGAGGATAAGCCACATTGGCACACACATATCCCAGCACAAACAACTGTACCAGAACAAATTTCTTCTTCACTGAAAAACTCATTTTGCTCTCTCTCCATTTTATTATTTCACTAAATTTTTTTGATAATTTTCTATTTATTTTGTATGATAGCACAGCATTCTACAGAAGTCTATATCATTTTGTGTAAGTTTTTCTCATTCTCTGTAAGTTATTCCCTGGCTTTTAGTCTGCAACATCTATCGCAATGTATCTGCCACTGCTTCTCTCTTCACAGCAGAATGAAACTAGACTTTCTTCTCTCTTCCTGCTATACTAAAGGCACTTGCAACCAATCAAAAAAGGAAGTGCTTTTATGCTACAGGGAAAAACTGTTGTATTAGGAATAACCGGCTCGATTGCCGCCTACAAAATGGCAAATGTTGCCAGCATGCTTGCAAAACAGCACTGCGATGTACAGGTTATCATGACCAAAAATGCTACCCAGTTTATCACTCCGCTCACCTTTGAAACGCTCTGTAACACTCGATGCATGGTTGATACCTTTGACCGCAATTTTCAATATAATGTTGAACACGTTGCTCTTGCAAAACGTGCAAACCTTGTAATGATCGCTCCGGCTTCGGCAAACATCATTGCCAAGATGGCACACGGCATCGCTGATGACATGCTCTCGACTACCGTACTTGCCTGCCGCTGCAAAAAACTTGTCGCTCCTGCAATGAACACCAACATGTTTGAAAATCCTATCACACAGGATAATCTCAATACCCTGCGTCATTATGGATTTGGCATCATTGAACCTGCTGTTGGCATGCTTGCCTGCAAAGATGTCGGTGCCGGAAAATTGCCGAAAGAGGAACTGTTGTATAACCACATTTTACAGGAAATCCTGTACGAAAAAGACCTTGCTGGCAAGAAGGTGCTCATCACCGCAGGTCCTACCTGCGAGCCAGTCGACCCGGTACGCATCTATACCAATCGCTCCAGCGGCAAAATGGGCTACTCTCTGGCAAAGGAATGTTCTCTGCGCGGCGCTGATGTCACCCTTGTCACTGGAAAAACCGCACTGGAGCCGTGGCCTTTTGTCAAGGTTGTTCCAATCGAAACCGCTCAGCAGATGTTTGAGGAGGTAACCTCCCGCGCACCTGAGATGGATATCATCATCAAGGCGGCAGCAGTTGCAGATTACCGCCCTAAGACTATCGCAGATGAAAAAATCAAAAAGAGTGATGGAGATTTTGTCCTGGAATTTGAGCGTACACAGGATATCCTCAAATATTTAGGCGAACACAAACCGGACGGACAATTCCTGTGCGGCTTCTCAATGGAAACCGAGAATATGCTGGAAAATTCTCGCAGCAAGCTCTCCAAGAAAAATGCTGACATGATCGTGGCAAACAATCTGAAGGTACAGGGTGCAGGATTTGCCGGAGATACCAATGTGGTCACTATGATTACCAAAGACTCCGTAAAAGAACTGGAACTGATGAGCAAGGATCAGGTCGCTCACCATATCGTCGACGAAATCGTTTCCAGAATATAAGTTCAAAACAAAGAGAAAGGAAACCGCCCCAATGGCTCATTATGTTGTGTCGGACATTCATGGAGAGGACGACCGCTTCCATGCAATGCTTCAAAAGATAAACTTTTCCAAAGAGGACACGCTGTACATTCTGGGGGATGTGGTAGATCGCGGCCCTCACCCTGTCGAACTTCTAAGGGAAATCATGGCAACTCCCAACATGAAAATGCTGCTTGGCAACCATGAATTTATGTGCCTGCGCTATTTTGCGCCGGATGCTTTGGAAAAATATATTCAGCACTGGAACCGAAACGGCAATGCTACAACGCTGGAAGGATTCAATAAACTTACCGAACAGGAAAAGCAGGAAACCCTTGATTTTCTGCGTGCTCTGCCCACCCACTTTGAAATCAGTGTCGGTGGCAAAAACTTTTATCTGGTACACGGACTGCCTGCCGATATCGTCTATGATGAAGTGTGGTTTCGTCCGTACAAGGACCCTATCCGTACGATACCAAATTGCCAACTTATCATCGGACATACACCGGTATCCTGCTTTGTACACACTGAAACAGAGGCTTACAGCCGCAGTGATGAGGAAGAGCGCGCTTATGTGCAGGAAATGTGTGAGCGTGGCGAACTGTTTTCCATCTTCCACCATCCGAAGTATATTGACATTGACTGCTGCTGTGGTTACGACTTCCCGAACAGGCGGCTTGCCTGTCTTCGACTGGAAGATATGGAAGAATTTTATGTATAAAAAAAGAGGAGCGAATGCTCCTCTTTTTTTACGGCACAAAGACAAGTAAAGACAAAAAGTTTTACTCAATTTTTTTCAAAAAATTGTCCAGTCCAGAGTGAAACTCTGGTCGCACTCCTCAGAGTGCGAAACACCCCTCAAAACACATCATATAAGATAAAATCGTGCGGCACTGAATGCTGTTTCGGTGCTACCGCACGTCAGTGCGTGGCACACGAAAGTGTGCCTGTGCATGAAAACCAGCCCAGACAACTGCCTGCATCCGCAGGCAGAGTACTACCGTACCAGAGCGCCGATTTCACTCAGTGCCTCTATCGATTTTATTTCTATTATGGCGTGTCACAGGGGCGTTGCCCACAGCACATCTTGTGCTGTTTACCCCCACCACCTTTTAAAAAAGCTCGACCAAAAACTTCTGTTTTTACTTTTTAGCTTTTTCCAGAATCGACTGCACAAACTCGGTCTTATACTCACAGTAGGTATCCACATCATACCGATATCTTTCTGCAAGTTCTTCCTTGATGCGCTGATATTCGTCCCGCGCATCAAGGTGCTCCCGCAGATAGTCACGGAAAGCAATGTGCTCCAGATACGGCTTTGCATCTTTGTTGCAGACATAAAAATGGTATTTTATCACATTTTTTTCCTGTTCGTCATAATCTCTGGAGCGGAAAAATGCCTCTCGTCCCGGCAGTCCCAGATCTCCCTGATGTACATAACCATACTTAGCAAGCTGCTCAATTACTTCTGGTAGATCATTTTTATCTTTGAGCACTGCATCGACATCAATAATCGGCTTTGCTCCCAGTCCTTCCACCGAAGTGCTGCCGACATGCTGAATACTTTCCACATATTCCCCAATATAGCTTTGAATCATCGCTTTGATTTTCTCAAATTCCACCTTCCACTGCGGGTCATATGGAACAATTCGCACTTCTTTGGTGGAAAACTGCTGCTCATTAGCCTCCAATTTACTGTTTGACAAACTGGATCGCCTCCTGCAAAATCTGTTCAAAGTTTTCCGGATAGTCATGCTCCAGATCCGGGCAGAGTTTAAACTCTACTTCAATTCCATTGTCATCCAAAATCTCAAACAGAGCTTCGCTGCCTTCAAAGCAGTCCTCATCCGCGTCACCACAGCAGATATAGACAGCGGTTCCGGCAGCTTTGAGTTTACTCAAATCTTCAGTCCATTCTTCCAACTCCGGCAGCCATGGAGAAACCAGAATCAAGCCTTTTGGTGCGATTGCTCCGCTTACTGCTGCATAGAATGCAGCTCGTCCACCAGAAGAGAATCCGCAGAGGATACTGTTTTCTATATCGACACCCTGCTCTTTGAGTGCGTTCCATTGATCGCTGATTTCCTCCGAAGCGGTTTCCTCATCATCCCAGAGGTAAGCTTCGGACATCTGTACCTGCGAAGACTGAGCCAGTCCCAGTCCATAACCCAATTCCTTTGCGCTCTGCCAGTAAGGAGCTGTCTGTGCTGCATTCTGCTGATCGCCATGGAGAACAAGCAGGCAAGGCTTTCCTGCTTCTACCTCTTCCTGCACCAAAATCGACTCTGCAGATTCCAGTGCTGCCTGCTGGCGTTCCCGACAGAGATTTGCCATCGTTTCAAACTCGCTGTGCTTGCGAAGCTCCTCGAGGTCTTCATCCTCCATCAGGTAGTTATAGTCGTACCAATAGCCCTTGGTATACAGCGCTTCTTTCATCAGTCCCAGCGCTTCCTCTGTTTTTCCGCTCAGTGCTGCAAAGCAATAAGCGAGATTATAAAGTTGCGCCTCGTTTGCATTCTCTACATTCTGCCATTCCTGTTTTACCAGTTCATACGCTTCTTCTGCACCCTGCTCGTCGAGCAGTTCCAGTGCCTGATTAAAAAGCTGCGAATATGTCATCGTCGTCATCTCCCTGTAAAGTAATTATTTTTCTCTTACTATATCATATCAGCTTCCAAAAGTACAGCTTGAAACATCTTTCAGTTTGTACCGTCAAAAATCATCCACCGGATAATTTTTGAGGTTAGTTTAGAAAAACAATTTGAAACAAGTTTTCAACTACCAAAAACTTTTGTTCCCTTTCGGCGCATACCGAACGAGAGAGTCCAGAGGACGAACGACCTGCGCGAGAACGAAACTTTTGAGTTCACAGTTAACCGACTACGCGAACAGCGTGCAGGCTCAGCCTGCCGAGCGCCGCGTGCTGAAACTACAATTTCGCAGGAAACCTAAGCGCGATACAGCTTTGGTACTTTCTCAGAAAGTATCAAAAAAGCCCGAACCGGAGTGGTTCGGGCTTCTGAATGCATTTTTATTTTGTGATGGATTATACCATGGAGTGTGGGTCGAGGATCTTGTTGATCTCTTCGTCGGTGAATTTGCCGCTCTCATGCAGCAGTTCACGAACGGACTGACCGGTCTTGATTGCTTTCTTAGCAATGTCAGCAGCAAACTGGTAACCTACCTGTGGGCAGATTGCAGTGATGATACCAACAGAACCGTCAACCAGAGCCTGGCAGCGATCAGCATTAGCAGTGATACCGGTTACGCAGTTGTCAACGAAGGTTTCAACAGCGCCAGCCAGAGCGTTGATGGACTCGAACAGTTTGTGGTAGAGAACTGGCTCTGCGTAGTTGAGTTCGAGCTGACCAGCTTCAGCAGCCATGGTGATGCAGACATCGTTGCCCATGATGCAGAATGCAGCCTGAGACATAACTTCTGGAATAACTGGGTTAACTTTACCTGGCATGATGGAAGAACCATTCTGTTTTGCAGGCAGGTTGATTTCCTGGAAGCCACAACGTGGACCGGAGGACATCAGACGGAAGTCGTTAGCCATCTTGGAGCAGGAGATTGCGCAAGTTTTCAGGGAAGCAGAAACGTATGCATAAGCATCCAGATTCTGTGTACCGTCAACCAGGTCATCAGCTTTTACCAGTGGCAGACCAGTGATTTTAGCAAGTTCTGGAGCCAGAGCTTCAACGTATGCTGGGTTAGCGTTGAGTGCTGTACCAACAGCAGTACCACCCATGTTTACAGCGTACATGCCTTCCAGAGCGGTGTTCAGACGAACGATATCACGTTTGATAGCTTTGCGGTATGCACCGAATTCAGCACCCAGACGGATCGGAACTGCGTCCTGCATCTGAGTACGGCCCATTTTGATGATGTCGTGGAATTCTTTTTCTTTTTCAGCCAGAGCAGCTTCCAGACGTTCTACCTGAGCGATTGCTTTTTTGAGCAGTTTAGCAGCAGTCAGTTTAGCAGCAGATGGGAAAACGTCGTTGGTGGACTGAGCTCTGTTTACATGGTCATTTGGATGAACGATGGAGTAATCGCCTTTGGTGCCGCCGAGGATTTCGATTGCACGGTTAGCGATAACTTCGTTTGCTGTCATATTTGCAGTTGTGCCTGCACCACCCTGGATTGGGTCACACAGGAACTGATCATGGAGCTTGCCAGCGATGATCTCGTCACAAGCCTGGCAGATTGCATCTTTGATCTTAACATCCAGCTCGCCAACCTGACAGTTGCAGATTGCACATGCTTTTTTGATCTCTGCCATGGAGTTGATGAACTCTGGCTGCATTCTCTGACCAGTGATGTGGAAGTTTTCACAACCACGCATAGACTGTACGCCATAGTAAGCGTCTACTGGAACCTGTTTTTCGCCGATCGAATCTTTTTCAATACGATATTCCATGATTTCTACCTTCTATCCTTTTTAATGTCTTGTTTGGGGTTTGTTACTTTTTCGAACATTTTTGACGCAAATCCTGCATCATTTGATTTCATTATAGCAGGAGTCCGGAAAAAATCAAGTGTTTTCTCTTGTAAAATCCCTTGTTTTGATAGTTTTAATTCATTTTTTTGCAATTTGTCCATCATTTCGGCAAATCTTTGTACGCTTTTTCTATTGCGTTTTTTTTCACAAAAAGAGTACAATAAAAGTATCGAATTTCTGCTGGAAGTGATTCTTTTTGCAGGCAAAAATTCGCGGGAGTTCCTGTTTTGCCTACCGGCATTCTGGGGACATGTAACAGTGTAAAACACGATTTAAGTTTAAGGAGGATTCCCGAAATGGACGTTTATGAAAAATCTCTTGAACTGCACAAAAAAGCACATGGTAAACTGTGCGTAGAGTGCAAAGTTCCTCTCAACGGTGCAGAAGACCTTTCTCTTGCTTATTCTCCAGGCGTTGCTCAGCCATGCCTCGAAATCAATAAAGACTATAATACAATCTACGATTATACTGCAAAAGGCAACATGGTTGCTGTTGTAACAAACGGTACTGCTGTTCTGGGCCTTGGCAACATCGGCGCTGGCGCTGGTCTGCCGGTTATGGAAGGTAAAGCTGTTCTGTTCAAATCCTTTGCAGGCGTTGACGCTTTCCCAATCTGTCTGGACACCATGGATCCTGACAAGATCGTTGAAACCGTTAAACTGATGGAACCAACCTTCGGCGGTGTAAACCTCGAAGACATCAAGGCTCCAGAATGCTTCTACATCGAAAGCAAACTCAAAGAGATCTGCAACATTCCGATCTTCCACGATGACCAGCATGGTACTGCTATCGTTACTCTGGCAGGTCTGCTCAATGCTCTGAAAGTTGTTGGCAAGGACATCAAAGATCTCCACGTTGTTGTAAGCGGCGCTGGCGCTGCTGCTATCGCTATCACCAAACTGCTGCTCTCCGCAGGTATTGCAGATGCAATCCTCTGCGACAGCAAGGGTGCAATCTACGAAGGACGCGATGGCCTCAACGATGTTAAAGTTGAAATGTCCAAGATCACCAATGCTAAGAAACTCTCCGGTTCTCTGGCTGACGTTATCAAAGGCGCAGACGTATTCGTTGGTGTTTCCGCTCCTGGCGTTCTCACTCAGGATATGATCAAAACCATGGCTGACAAACCAATCATCTTTGCTTGCGCTAACCCAACTCCAGAAATCGATCCTGCTCTGGCTAAAGAAGCTGGCGCTGCTGTTGTTGGTACCGGTCGTTCCGACTATCCAAACCAGGTTAACAACGTTCTCGCATTCCCAGGTCTTTTCCGTGGTGCTCTGGACGTTCATGCTACCAAGATCAATGAAGAAATGAAGATCGCTGCTGCAAAAGCAATCGCTTCTCTGGTTTCCGATGAAGAATGCAACGCAGAATATGTTATCCCATCTCCATTCGATCCACGTGTTGCTCCAGCTGTTGCTAAATTTGTTGCACAGGCTGCAATCGACACCGGTGTTGCTCAGAAGACCGACATCACTCCTGAACAGGTTGCTGAACATACCCGTCAGCTGGTTAACAGAAAATAATTTTTCTGAGATGACTGTTTAGACTTCTCAAAAGCCTCCGCATCAAACTGCGGAGGCTTTTTTTGTAACCTCATCTAAAAAAATACACTATAGATGGAAATTTATTTCCTGTCGTGATAAAATAATCCTATCATCTGAAAATACAATCAAAGGAGGGATTTTATGTGGAAATATCCTGATGACAACACTCGTACCGTCATCACTGCAAAGGAACATATCCAGTCCGGGCACAACCCGCAAAATCTTTGTCTTCCTCAAACTGCTGTTCTCTTTTATATGCACAGCGGAGAGGAATATCTGCGGCTGAATTATCCAACTCATTTACTTTGCGAAAAGCTGCCCCGATTTTTAAGAGGCTGTCCAGTTTATCAGTTTGATTTAGATAACCATTTCTGTTTTCTGGACGGTGGAAGAGGTGCACCGCAGGCAGTGGACACTTTGGAAACACTGGCTGCTCTTGGAGTAAAAACGATTGTTACCGTGGGAATGTTCGGTGCCTTTGGGGAAAATGTCAACAGCGGCGATATCATCATCCCGAACAAAGCATTTGTGGAGGAAGGAACTTCTCTGCATTACTATGATTTTATCGAATACTCCGTTCCCTCCCCTTCCCTCTATCAGCGAGCCGTAAAAGAAATTACCAGTGCAAAATCTCTCCCTATCGTTTCCACCGATGCAGTCTATCGTCAAACCTTCTTGAAGGAACAACTCTGGCGGGAAAAAGGCGCTGTCGGTGTGGATATGGAAACCTCAGCCCTCTTTTCAGTCGGAAGTTTTCTCGGTCTCGATGTTGTATCTGTCCTGATTGCTTCGGACAAACACCCACTGCGAGAAGAAGGCCCTGCCTGGGCATGGACCATGACGCAGGAAACCCGCCACCAATTTTTTGAACAGGTTTTACAGTTTGTAAGAAAGCTGTAAAAACAGAGGAAGTGAAAAAGATGAAAATAGTCCTGATCTTTCTCGTTGTCTGTCTTTTGTTCTACATACTTTGGATCAGCGGATACCTTATTATCAATCAGAAAAGGGCACTACTTTACTTTGATCGCCGAGGTAAAGACTCTTCTAGCCGCAAAATCACCTTTTCTTCCTGCACCGGATACACCAAACGTGTTCTGAATCTGTCTAAAAATCATTCGTATCAGTTTTCTTTTTCCTCTGACATCACCAAAGGAACCGCAATAGCAGAGATTCAGGATAAAAATAAAAACGTTCTGTTTTCTCTGGACAACATCCATCCTGTCCAAAGTTTAGATACCTCTCAGATCAGTCGATATTATCTTGTATTTCGCTTTCAAAAAGCAGATGGAACAATCTGTTTGGAATGGAAAAAGTTATAACATTATCTATAAAACAGGAGGTCTTTTTATGCTGAAAAAATTAGTTGCCGTGGAACAGCTCAATCTTACTCCAAATGCAAACGAAGAGTTTGCAAAAAGAGCCGAAGAATACGTCTTTTACGATGATATCCCTTCCAGTGAGGAAGAGGTCATCCAACGAGCAAAAGATGCTGACGGCATTCTGGTCAACATCACCACTCAAATCACTGCAAACATCATTGAGCACTGTCCAAACCTGCGCTACATCGGCATGTGCTGCAGCTTGTACGATGAAAACAGTGCAAGTGTAGATATCCGCTGTGCAAGAGAGCATGGCATCACTGTTTTGGGTGTGCGGGATTATGGTGATATCGGCGTTGGAGAGTACGTCATTTCCCAGCTGACCGATCTGCTTCATGGCTTCCACGGCAAACGCTGGGGAGATCGTCCATTGGAATTAACCGGTATTCCGGTTGGCATCATCGGAATGGGCGCCACCGGTCAGGTAGTAGCACGGGCACTGCGCTTTTTCGGAGCAGATGTCACCTATTACAGCCGCAGCCATAAGCCTGAAATTGAAGCAGAAGGCATCGCTTATCTGCCTTTGGATGAACTGCTCCAAAAAAACATCTGTGTCTGCACCTGTTTAAATAAGTTTGTCACCCTGCTGCACCAGGAAGAGTTCGAAAAATTTGGCAATCACAAAATCCTGTTTAATACCGGTCTTACCCCTGCCTGTGATTTGGATGCGTTAAGAACTTGGCTCTCTCATGGGGACAACTACTACTTCTGCGACAGCCTGATGGCCTTGGGAGATAAATCGCTGAAAGAAGTGGAAAACGTCAGCTGCTACGGCGGTTATTCCGGCGGTTCCTATCAAGCAATCGAACGTCTGACCGAAAAATCTCTTGCAAACCTTGACCAGTTTCTTGCAAAATAATATATCGGCACAAAATCCGAATACTCCCGAACATAATAATCAAATCCCAAAACAATCAGGACAAAAATAGAAGCATATTCATTTTAAGGAGGTTTTTGAACATGGAGATCAGACCTGTCTTAACACAGGAAGTTGATTTACTTGCTGTACTTGCCGCAAAACTATGGCCTCATCACAGTAAGGAAGAACTTCACGAGGAATTTTGCGAATTTCTTTCCTGTGGAATTATTTTTGCTGCTTTTGAGGATAGTCAGATGGTCGGCTTTGCACAGTGTTCTCTCCGAAATGACTATGTGGAAGGATGTTCACACAGCCCAGTCGGATATCTGGAGGGCATCTTTGTATTGGAAAATTACCGACAAAAAGGCATCTCCCGTCAGCTGCTTTCCTCCTGCGAAACCTGGGCTAAAAAACAAGGCTGCCGGGAATTTGCCAGCGATTGTGAGCTGGATAATACCCAGAGCCTTTCCTTTCATCTTGCCTGTGGTTTTGAGGAAGCAAATCGAATTATCTGTTTTAAGAAAACGCTATAAATGGTCGTGAAAGAATAAAAAAGGAACCTCTGAGGAGGTTCCTTTTTTATTTATCGTATCTCACAAACTGTCAACGTATGCTCACAAACAGTAAAGCAAACTTCCATCCCACCAAAGAAAAATCCGTATACTCTGTCGGGATCATCCTGATAGGATGGTCGTGGGTCGTGACCCAGCACCCCAATCAATGCTTCCAGTTTATCCTGTGGAATTTTTTGCTTCCATTCATCCGGAATGATGACGGTAAGCGGGTTCAAATGAAGTTCGTCAGTGAATCCACCTTTTGCCTGCGGATGGCTGTCGGTATAGGCAAGATATGGCTTGATATCCAAGATTGGTGTTCCATCCATCAAATCTGCTCCCGACACCCGCAGAAACATCCCATATTTTGGATGTTTCTCAATTGCTTCCAGCTTTACCGAGGAAAGTCCAATCGGGTTAGGACGAAATGGAGATCGAGTAGCAAATACTCCCATTCTGGTGTTTCCTCCAAGCTTTGGCGGCCGCACTGTCGGAGACCAGTCTTCCCGCACTGCTTTGGAAAATTGCCAGATCAGCCACAGGTGGGAGAAATCTTCCAATCCGCGCAGCGCCTGTGGATTTCGGTACTCCGGTTCAAAGACGATAAGCGACTGCAAATTTTCCACCAGCCCACTCTGTCGCGGAATCCCAAACTTGGAAGGAAAATCGCTGTGTATCCTTGCGATAATCTTTACTTCAAACGTCTCTGCCATACTATGCTTCCTCCGTCAGCTGCAAGCGGTCTTGCTCTGTAATCTTCCTCAGCACGCGGCAGGGACTTCCCACCGCTACCACTCCAGCCGGGATATCACGGGTGACCACACTTCCGGCTCCAATCACACTGCCCTTTCCGATGGTGACCCCACCGCAGACGGTGCAGTTTGCTCCCAGCCAGACATTTTCTTCCAGGATGATAGGGGCAGATGTTCCTATTCCTTCCTCAACCCTCTGCTTTTCGTCCAGAGAGTGTCCTGCACAGCTCAGGCAAGTTCCAGGGCCAATAAATGCTCCTGCTCCAATATGGATTGGTGAGGTATCCAGCATCACACAGTTATAGTTAATGACAGCCAAACCATAGGAATGAATATTAAAACCATAGTCACAGCGAAAACTCGGCTCAATAAAGGTAAGTTCATGGCAGGTTCCAAGCAGCTGTTTCAAGATTGCATGGCGTTTTTGCGCTTTCGAAGGTCTTGTCTGGTTATATTCCCAAACAAGCTCCTTTGCTCGCAGCTGCAGCTCTGGCTTGATCTGTCCATGTTTTACACAGTAAGGAGTGTTTGTTTTCATTAACTGACTGATATCCAATTGCTGGTTCCTCTTTTCCAAAGTTTATTTTTTATAAAAATATATGCTTACCTGCATTTTCTGCGGTCATGCTGTCTTTGACAGTAAAATTCCCGCTTTTGTTCATACATAAACCTGTCTGCTTCATCAATCTGTTCCCTGATATTGTATTGGGAATTACGCCATGAAATCCCTACGGAACAGCTGATGCCATCATGCTCCATCGTTTTCTGTACCGCATACACCGCTGCCTTAAAATCATCTTCTGCAAGAGTGTTGTCGATTACAACAAACTCGTCGCCCCCGATCCGGTATGCTTTCCCTTCAAAGCCTTTCTTCAGGCATTCTGCTGCACGACAGATCAAAACATCACCCGCACGATGACCGTTCCTGTCATTTACTTCTTTAAGTCCGTTTAAGTCAAAACAGGCAACTCCTATTCCAAACTGGTTCGGACCTTGCTCTATATTCAGATCCTGATTAAACTTATTTCGATTATATAATCCGGTCAAAGAATCCTCATAGCTCAGACGCTTTAACTCCTGTGTCTGCTCTGCAATCTTTTTTTTCTGTTCTGCAACTCGTTCCTGCAGATACTGATACGACTGCTGTGCCATCTTTACAGGAAAACCAATATCATCTTCCACCATTTCATCGTATGGATTGGAAACATGAATATGGCAGCAACGAAGTTTACCTTCTATATTGCGAAAAATTGCTGCAATACGCTGGTGAACTCTGAGACTGATTTGAGTAGAGGAATCTGTAACGATCCACATCCGTCCACTGCACAGATAGACCTCAGGAGCGATCGTCAACACGTGATACTCTTCCCCTGAAATATTACATTTTGGAATCTGACCTGCAAACTTTCGAAAAATATCAATTACTTCTTTTCCAATGGCATATTCGTGATCTCCCGCACCAATCCAGACAATATCTTCATCCAGATATTCTATCACCGCTTCAATATCATTTTCACAGTAATGCTTGTGCACCATAAAGCTGATAAGCTCAATAACCTTTTTTTCTTCCGGACTTTGTTTCACTTTAAAAACCATCCATTCTTCCTTTTGATCCATCTCAATAATCTTTTTTACTCCTGTTTATCCACACGCAAAAGATTTTTGTTTTTAAAATGAGTCTTAAAATCCCTGATTTTCCAGAAATTCCTTTTAATTGTGATGTTTGTCCACAACCTTTTCTAAGAGAAATTACTATTTGACTGTATTTTTCCTGATTCATCCATACAATCTCATAAATTATATCTTATTTATGAGATTTGTTCAATATCATATCGAAATGATTAAATCTTCCAGTAACTTTTAAAAGCATCCTGTTATGATACCAAAACATCTTTCTCTGAAAAAAAGGATTTCCAAACTCTTTTTGTCTTAATCTTCTTGCTTCTGTATTTACTCATTCCTATTTATCTTTTCCATTTAGACAAATTTCTAATCCGATTGTACTATGGTCGCCCCCTTTTATAAAATCACTTTGAAAAAGCCTTTCATTTATATAGGGACAAAAATCTGGAAAAACTCTCACTTAAATTGAAAAAACATATAAAAAAAGAGCGATCAAATTGACAGCTCTTAAAAACAATCTATCTATATTCCTTTTTTAGCCGTGGCATAAACAGTTTATCAAACAACACACCGATCATTACCGTCGCTATCGGGAGTACATAGGCAATGTGCTGCACCCAGCTTCCATAAGAAATCAGCAGATTATAGGTACCATGAAATGCAATCGATGCACCCAAAAGTCCCAATGTACCAGCAATTTTGAGCCATTGGCGATTCCATACATAAGCAAGTCCATAGCCAATGATTGCTCCACAAACAATATGCATTGCTCCCGCACCAAGACCTCGTATTAACAGATAATCCAGATTTTCCGCTCCACCTTCGATCAAATAACAAATATTTTCAAAAGTGGCAAATCCTGCGGCAAGGGTGAGGACAGCGTTTTTGATTTCATCTGGTTTTGGTTCAAATACAAACAGATAAAACATCAAAGGCAGCAGTTTCATCACTTCTTCCACCACCGGTGCAATTTCTACCGTGGCATGAAAGGCGTTTGTTTGATACAAAGCCGCTACAAAGGTATTCACATACGCCGAAAGCAGGCACACACCCATTCCTTCCAACATAAACACAAAGAAGCTCAGATATTTTTTGCCCATACACAGTGCAGTGATAACCAGCGGTGCTGCAACACATACAAAGATATTTTCGATATACGTCATGCTTCCACCGCCTTTCTGACCGATGGCAGAATAAGAAATATCGAAGTTGTAAGCATAAAATCAATCCAAAAATAAGGATTCGTCCACGTATCACTCACCCATGGATAGCTGGACAACCAAAGGCAATTTTCCAACGCAACAAAAACAATTACTGCAAGGTGAAATTGCCATTTGTTGGAGCCCGGTTGCTTTTTCTGATAAACAAATCCTCGCACCGAACACCAGGTGAGTGTAAGCATAATACCACCTATTATGATATTATAAATCAAGCTTCCGATGCTGATATAATACAATGTGAAAAAAACAATGACTGCCGCTGCAACATACATTCTGCTACAGCGAAAAGCACGCTCCTCCTTATCAGAAATGCTGTATTGGAGCAGATACAAAAAAAGGTAACTTGACAGCCAACCGATTTCTGATACATAAAACATAGGAGGTGCATCGGTAACTAGGATCGTATAGAGCATCCAATAAAGCCCTGCCAGCATAAAACATCCATAAAAACAGGCCAGAATAAAAAAAGGTTGTTTGCGACTCTTATAATAGAAAACACCGGATATGATACATCCCAGCATAGCAACCAGAACCTGTGAGAGGTTATCTATGATTTCTATCATCCTTGTCCCCCATTTCTTTTTCTTCTTTCTGAAGATTATGGATGTGCAAGCACAAAATTGTAACACACACGCCCAGGACAAACGCAATCAATCCAATCAAAAGGTATCCAAACATTGTACCTTCAGTAAAGATACTGGCTGTTGTCTTAAATGTATCGTAATCCGATACTATAATGTTCTGAGCAACTCCGGGCATTACAGAAGCTAAACCCACAATGACCACAAGGCAGACTGCCACAGAAGACACTGCCATCATATAACTGCGGCGCTGCTTCTGTTTGTACTGAACCTTTGCAATCCTTTTTTGAACTTCTTCCAAACGCTCCTCATGATTTCGCATCCGTAATTCCCTCCTTTTCCAAAAGTCCCCGCAGACTGTGCTTTCCTCGATAAACCATATTAGTAATCTGTTTGACACTTTTTCCCATAACTTCAGCAGCCTGTGCATAGCTCATATTTTCAAAGTACACCAGATACAATGCCTCACGGTAGTTTTGCTGAAGCTGTTTCATACAAAAATGAAGAATTTCATTTTGTTCTTTGGTTTTAACAACTTCCTCAACCAGCAAATCACTTTCCGGTTCTTCTGAAAGATTTTCCATGCTGAAAGATAAATGCAGCTTTTTTCGATGCCGTATCGCCATATGTCGTGCTGATTTATAGAGATAGGCCTTGAGCCCGCCTTCCCGAATACGGGGTTTCTTGACAAACAGATAGGTAAAGACCTCGATCATCAGATCTTCTGCTTCATGAAGATCGTGAAGATACCCGTTAATATACAAGGTAAGTGCACTGCCATATTTTTTCATCAGCTCACTCAACCCTGTTTCATCACCGTCCAGATAGAGGCGGTAATACTGTTCATCGGTCATATTTGCCGCCTCCTTTTCCTGATTAGTCAGCGTCAGAACATTATCTTTTCTTTAATCGACAATTTAGTTCGTACAATGCCGTTTGGTTGGAATCCCACCGAAGCTTTTCATATGTATCCTGATAAGAAAGCCGCATACATCCGGTATGCTCATGAGATAATTTTATTTCTTGGGTACATTCAAAGCCAAATGCATATTCTGGCACAACATAGGTATCCTCCGACCAGTTGTACAGATGCATTTTGGGAAAAATATTGGTCGGAATATAGCACATGGACTTTAGCTCCATCATACGATTAGCCAAAACGCCACCTTCTTCCAATATTTCACGTCTTGCTACCTGGAGCGGCGTTTCATTATTCTCACCGCCTCCGGCGATAAATTGCCACTCACCAGAATCTGTACGATGGAACACGCAATATACCGGAACCTGATTAACAAACCTGTACGGTATTGCAAGTATTTGAAATGGTGCTCTCATTTTTGTTTCCTTTTCCCTATAGCCTATTCTATCTTTTCTTAATAAAGGACACATTCCACATGGGTTGTGGCAAGAATTTGGATATTAGTTTTTACCCTCAGAGATGTTTCCAGAAACAGGAGAGTTTCAGTTAGCAGAATTTCTGTCATTACTAAAAACATCAAAAAAGTAATCCAAAGTATTCACTAACTTTTCGCTGTCATACAGACTTTTTATTTCGTCATAAGACATCCATTTGCAATCTGCCACTTCATCTGTTGTTGCGTTTTGAAGTTGCAATTCACCGTCGTATTCAAATAGCCAGACATCCACGATATCCCGAAATGATTTGCCGTCTATAAAATCCCTGATTGCAGAAAAAACCTTTTCCCCCTTTGAAGGATCAAGCGTAATTCCCACTTCCTCCTTTACTTCTCTGACCGCGCCATCAACACTTTCTTCGCCTTTCAGTACAGAACCGCCAACACACTCCCACATCAAAGGACAGGTTGGTCGGTTTGCCGCTCTTTGGGATATCAAATATTTTCCATGTTTGTTGCGTATCCATACATGAACAACAAGATGATAATATCCTTCCGGAATTTTCTCTCCTCTGATATGTTCTTTCCCTGTTATTTCGCGATGCTTATTGTATAAATCCCAAATTTCCATTATATATACCCACGCTACATAATTTTTTATTTCCGCGACATCAATGCCACCGTCTCCACATGAGTTGTTCTCGGGAACAGATCGACCGGTGCTGCTTTCTCCAGATGATAGCCCAATGCTTCAAGCTCCTTGCAATCCCTTGCCAGAGAAGCACTGTTGCAGGAAATCATGACCAGGCGTTTTGGAGCCATAGCAGAAATTGCTTGTAATACCTCAAGGTCACAACCTTTTCTCGGAGGGTCCACAACAATCACGTCAGGATGCAGATTTTCTGCAGCCAGCTGTGCTGCAGCTTTCTTTGCATCTGCACAGATAAACCGCGCATTTTCTACTCCACAGCGCTTTGCGTTTTCTTTTGCATTCTCAACTGCGTCCGGCACAATCTCTACCCCGATCAGCTCCCGCACTTTGGAAGCCATCGAAAGGCCGATGGTACCTGCCCCACAATAGAGGTCAATCAGCAGTTCGTTTCCCTCAAACTGAGCCATCTCAGCTGCAAGGCGGTAAAGCTTTTCAGCTGCCTGACGGTTGACCTGATAAAAACTCAGTGGAGACAGCTCAAAACGAACATCGCAAAGAGTGTCCTCGATGGTGTCCTTTCCATAGAGAGTAATACATTTTTGTCCCAGAATGACGTTATTCTGTTCACGATTGATGTTGAGCACCACCGATACTACCTGTGGGCAAACCTTGAGCAGACCTTCTACATATTCTGCTGCATGCGGCAAACGTTCGGAATTAACCACCAGACAAACCATGACTTCGCCAGAAACTTCTCCGTAGCGAATATAGAGATGACGTACCTTTCCTTTTCCTGTCTGTTCGTCATAAGCTGAGATGTGGTACTCTTCCAAAAATTGTTTGGTATATTCGAGGATCTGTTCAAAAAAGGCTGGCTGCAAATCACAGCTTGCACAGGAGATGACTCTGTGGCTGCGCTTTGCAAAGAATCCCGCTTCGATTTTTCCATCGTATTCACGGATTGGATACTGTGCCTTGTTTCGGTAGCCCTGTACCAGCGGAGATGGTGTGATTGGCAGCATAACCGGATCTAATCCGCCCAGTCTGCGCAGATTGGACTGAACAAACTCCGCCTTGTGGCGCAGTTCCGCCTCATAAGAAATATGGCGAAACGCACAGCCACCGCATTTTTTATAAACCGGACAGTGATCATCCACCCGGTCCGGAGAAGGTTGCAACATTTCCTCTATGATACCGAAAGAATAGTTTTTCTGCACTTTTACGATTCTGATTTTCAGTTTATCCCCAACAGCGGTATAAGGAACAAACACAACCATTCCATCTATTTTTGCGATGCCATTTCCATCCGAGGACATCGCAGTAATTTCTGCCTCTTCTATCTGATTTTTCTTAAGCATATTTCTCCTCCCCTAGGCTAAACCTAGACCTTATATCGCACTTTCATTTTTTACTTAGTAGGTAAACTTTGGTATATCTATCCCATTTCAATGATTGAAAAAATGGACGCTGCTACTCCAATCATGCAAACCAGAAAAACTCCAGCCGAAAAAACAAAAGTTCTTTTTTCAGTTGATTGTCCATACCACATATTTTATCTATCTGGTCCGAAAACAATGCACAAACAATAGCCGCCAATAAAAGCAACCCGTATGCTTTCATCCTGTTCTTCCTTCTTTTCTCTATTGTCCTTTTAGTATATCAAAAAATGCCCTGTCCTTCAACAAAAGCCCTTCTGTTTCCCTTTATTTTTTGGTATACTGAATAGAAAGTATCTGTTACCGGAAAGGAAACTGAGTATGGGAAAAAAATCCAGCAAACCTTTTAAGAAAGCCTATCTCGAAATCACTAATGTATGTAACCTTAACTGCTCTTTCTGCCCTAAAACGAAACGTTCCTCGCGTTTTGTTTCGACAGAGGAATTTCTGCATCTGATCGATGAGGTTACTCCTTTTACCGACTATGTTTATTTTCATCTGATGGGTGAACCACTCCTTCACCCGAACCTTAAAGAATTTTTCACCATCTGCGGTGAAAGAGGTTTAAAGGTATCGCTTACAACCAACGGAACCCTGCTCAAAGAAAAGCAGTACATCCTGCTTTCTTCCCCATCCCTGTACCGGGTCAGCATTTCGGTCCACAGTTTTGAAGCAAATCAGACCGGACAAACGCTTGAGGAATACTTACAGGATATCCTGCAGTTTTGTGCCCTTGCTTCCCAACAGACCAAAACCTACTGCGTACTTCGTCTCTGGAACAAGGACAGTGCTGTTTTAAAGGCGGCAAATCAGCGCAATGTGGATATTTTTCATCAGGTCAGAGAATTTTTTCATCTCGACTTCGACCCAGCTGAGGCTCTGGAACATAAACCCAGTATCTCCCTGTGCGATAGGGTCTACCTGGAAACCGCGGAAAAATTTTCCTGGCCGGATATTCAGCAGCAAGAATCGTTTGACAGTGTGTTCTGTCATGGGCTCCGCGATCAGTTCGGCGTTCTTGTGGATGGAACGGTTGTTCCATGCTGTCTGGATTCCGAGGGGAACATTGACCTCGGAAACATCTATGAAAAACCGCTTTCAGAGATTCTCTCCTCTCCTCGTGCCAAGGCACTGTACGACGGTTTTTCACGCCGAACCCCATCCGAAGAATTATGCCGGCGCTGCGGTTATGCCCAGCGTTACTCCATCCTATAATCGGTTTAACTTTTTTCGCATCCAGAAAGCCAGCTCGCTGACTGGGATGCTCAGCAAAAACCACAGGGAGGTAAATCCCAAGCAGACCTGTCCCATCAGATTAAGCGGCTGGTCAGCATAATTCCAGACATCCCAGCCAAGCCCCAGATTGACCACGCAGCCTGTTATAAACTCCAGGAAGGTAATCGAAAGAGTGGCAAAAAAGCAGCAGAACCATAAAGGTAATCTGCCGCAGCACTGTTCTGCCAGAATTCCCATCAGAAGATAGCAAAATCCTCCCAGTAAGAACATGCTCCAGTGAGTAAATCCGCGCCACAATACCTCAATAAAAGAGTAACCGATTCCGCCAAACAAAAATAAAATCAGCGAATATGCACCTTTTTTTATCACACACATCACCACAACATTTTTTCTTTAGTATAACAAAAAAGGCGGGAAATATACTTCCCGTCTTTTTGTTATATAATCCGATATGATAACTATTTGTTTACCGAAGCTTCACCAAACCAGTACATTCCATTTGGCAGAATACTCCAACCGGATACCTTCGCAGTATCGCTGGTGGTTGTGATGGTCTGCTGATAGAGCGGCATCACATATCCATCTTCGAGCAAGGTGGTCTCTGCTTCAGAAAGTTTTGCTGTTCTTTCTTCGCCCGATGCCTGCATTGCATCCAGCATCAGCTGGTCAAAATCAGGATTTGTGTATCCACAGCCCGACTGAACATTATAGGAAAGGTATGGTTCCAGATAAAGCTGCTGATCCTGTGCATCTGCTTCCCATACGCTGCACAGAATATCTGCATACTGCAGGCTGTTTCTGCTGAGCTTAAAGGTCTCTGCATCCTGAGCAGTCAGAGTTACCGAGAATCCCAGTGCTTCCCAAGAAGATTTTACTGTTTCCAGAGCTGCTGCAAGTTCATTGTTTTCCAGATAAACAATCTCAATGGATTTATCGCCTGCAGTCTGTTCCTCTGTATCAGTTGCTTCTTCCGAACCTGCACCATTTATCATGCTCAGTGCTTTTTCGGTATCTGCTGTTGCAGAGAGATTTTCTCCTCCCAATGGGCTTACCGACAGCAGTGCCTGTCCGCCTGCTGCTTCGGCTGCTGCAGTACGATCCAGTGCCAGAGAAAGTGCATTTCTGACGTCTGCGTTTTTCAGCAGAGAATTTGCTGTATTGGTGTTAACCACCAGGCTGACTACAGTTGAAGATGGAATTGTTGCTGCAGTGACAGTATTTGCAAGCTGTGGAACTTCCACGGTATTTCCTTCGGTATCGGTCTGGTTTTCCGGCTGAGAAACCTCTCCCTCAGTCAGCATAATATCACCAAATGCCATGCCAACCGGTGCAAAGTTTTCATCCAGCATTCTTGCTACAATATAATCCAGAGATACGTTTTCCTTGTTCCAGTACTGATCATTTTTCTGGAGAACAAATTCCGTTCCTGCTGTATATCCAGCCAGAGTGAATGGACCGTTGGAAACTGCTCTCTGCGGATCTTTGGACCAGCTGTCATCTGAGCCGACCATATCCTCTCTCAATGGCATAAATGCCGGCAGAGTAAGCAGTTCATTAAAATATTCTGTTGGCTGTTTGAGTGTTACTTCCAGAGTTTTATCATCCACTGCCTTTACACCCAAAGTGTCGACCTCAGCAAGTCCCTGAGCAATATCGTCGTAATTTGCAAGATATCCCATCAGATAAGCGTTTTCCACATTATTAGCAGGATCTGCACAGCGTTTCCATGCAAACTCAAAGTCGTTGGCAGTAACTGGCTGTCCATCCGACCACGATGCATCGCGCAGTGTGTAGGTCAGCGTTACAGTTCCATCCTCATTCTCTGTTTCCTGCGGCATATCCTGTGCCATTGCCGGTTCTACACCGTTTGCACTTTCGCGCATCAAACCTTCGAAGGTGTTGTTTATCACGCTCATGCTGTCATCAGATACTGCTTTTGCCGGGTCCAGAGTCTGGCTGTCCACACCAAGGTTCCAGGTAAGCACGCTTCCTTTGCAGTCAGCGCTGACCATATTTCCTTCAGTAGAAGTGGTCTGCTCGGCAGTCTGCTGCTGTTCGCCGGTTTCTTCTTTGGAAGAGCATCCGCTGAACATCGAAACAGAAAGGATCATTGCGAGTAATAAAGCAATCAGTTTTTTCACTGTTTTTCCCCCATTTACCCTACGGGTCTTTTGTTCTGTGAGCAGAGGAATGTTGCACTTTCTTCCACCCACATTTTATCTTCATAATCAAAATTTATGATACCATTTCTCAGCCGATTTGTCAAAGAACCAAGGGCTTTTGTCGGATATTTTACAGTTTGGAAAAATATTAACGACACTGTTCTCCTTGTTCAAAAAAGCTTTGAATCTCTCCAGCAAGATACAACGATCCCAACGCGCAGACCACTGCATGATCTCCCGCTTTTTTGATTGCAGTCCTGATTCCCTCGTTGACCGTCTGACAGGCGGTTGCCTGTACCCCATATCTTTCCCTCAACATGCGGCACATATCATTTTGATCCATTGCGCGCTGGCTGTCCGGATGAATACAGACAAATTCCTGCGCAAGCGGCACCATCTCTTCAAGCATCCGATCTGTATCCTTGTCCTGCATCATCCCAGTTAAAAATACTACTTTTTTATCTGGATAGAATGCTTTTAATGCTTCTGTCGCTGCCTGAACACACTGTGGATTGTGTCCCCCATCCAGAAGAAAATCAGGATTTGTGCAAAGGCGCTGCATTCTTGCCGGCCATTTTGTTTGCCGGATTCCATCCACGACTGCATCATCCGAAATCTGGTATCCCTGCTGTTTTAATACTCCCACCGTTTCCAGTACATTGGCCAGATTTTTTACCTGGTGTGCTCCGGCAAGTGGAAGAAAAATAGCTCCATATTCTTTATCCTCGATTTGCTGTCCCTCTACCGAGGAAGACATCACCTTCATGCGGGAAACGAAAGAAATGGTCAGCGAAACCTGTTTTTGTTTACAGATTTCTCTTACCACATCCATTGCAGAGTCCTGCTGTTCTGCCATGACAGCATAACATCCGGGTTTTATGATTCCACCTTTTTCTGCTGCAATCTTTTCAAGGGTATCTCCCAGCGTTTCGGTATGATCCAATCCCAACTGGGTGATAACCGCTGCCTTTGGGGAAGGAATACAGTTGGTTGCATCAATGCGTCCGCCAATCCCCACTTCCAAAATCACAATATCACACTGTTCCTTTGCAAAATACCACAGTGCCATCAGAGTCAATATTTCGAAGACAATCGGAACCCCTCCCATTTTATCGCAGACTTCCTTTACAGTCTCGGCAGCCTCGATAAAATCTTCATCTGGGATATCCTGTCCATTTATTTTCATTCGTTCATTATAGCGCATCAAATGCGGTGAAGTATACAGTCCTGTTTTGTAACCGGCTTTGGTCAGAACAGAGGACAACATGGCAGCAGTGGAACCCTTTCCATTGGTTCCTGCCACATGAACAAACGAAAGCTTCTTGTGCGGGTCATGCAGCTGATGAAGCACTTCTTCCAGCTTGTTCAGACCAAATCTTCCGCGTCCCTGCTGACATTCTTCAATATAAAAACAAGCTTGCTGATAATTCATCTTGTTTCCTTCCTTAAAAACTCCCGTATTTTGTCCAAGACCCGAAAAAAGGACACCGTCTGAGGTGTCCTTTTTCCTAGGTTACAGACACTTAGTCTGTGATTATTTTACGTAAGCGATTGCTTCGATTTCTACCAGAGCGCCTTTTGGCAGTTTAGCAACTTCGTAAGCTGCACGAGCTGGGCACTCTTCGGTGAAGTATTCTGCATAAACTTCGTTCATTGCGCCGAAATCACCGATGTTCTGCATGAGAACGGTTGTTTTTACAACGTTTTTCATGGAGAGACCTTCAGACTCGAGGATTGCTTTGATGTTTTCCAGAGACTGTTTTGTCTGTGCCTGGATGTTTGCTTCAGCCAGTTCACCGGTAGCTGGGTTGATTGGCAGCTGGCCGGAAATGTACATATTGTCACCAGCTACGATTGCCTGGGAGTATGGACCGATTGCGCCTGGAGCTTTTGTTGTTGCAACTACTTTTTTCATGGTAATCTCTTCCTTTTCGTTATCATTTTTTCTGGGCAATTCAACCAGAAAATATAGGAACCAAAACGTTCCTTCTGTATTTTTTATTGTAGCACAAGAGGCAGCCAACTTTCAAGAGTTTTTTCCCGTACTGAGTACAGATGGTTGGCTGGAAAACTACAGCCCCATCTCACCGTTCCCGTGCGGAATCTCTAAAACTGCTTCTCTGGTTTTATTAAATGTTACAGGGGTGCCCGCAAACTTATGTTTTTGACAGATATTACTTCTCTGCTAACATTAATTTTGCACACTTATAAACGTCGCCGCATCCCAAGGTGATGACCAGATCCCCTGGCTGAGCATGGCTCATGACATATTTTGAAATTTCCTCAAAGGTCTCAAACCACACACATCCTGGAATCTTATCTGCAAGGTCCTTGGCATAGATATTGTAGGTATTCTTTTCCCTGGAACCCATGATTTCTGAGAGAACCACATGATCCGCAATCTGCAAAACTCTTGCAAAATCATCCAGCAGCATTGCGGTTCTGGAATAGGTAAATGGCTGATGTACCGCCCAAACCTGTTTGTACTCCATTGCTTTTGCTGCTTTTAAGGTAGCTTCGATTTCTGCCGGATGATGTCCGTAATCGTCCGCAATGGTAACTCCTTTGTTTTCGCCCATAATCTCGAATCGTCTGCCAGCTCCTTCAAACACACTTGCCGAAGAAAGCGCCTGTGAAACGCTGCATCCAGATTCGATTGCCACAGCAATTGCCGAAATACTATTTAAAATATTGTGATCTCCTGGTACATTGAGCAATACTTCTCCTAAATTTTCCCCATGGTAATAAAGGGAATAGCGGGTATGTCTGCCATCCTTGTGGACAATATTCTTTGGATAGTAGTCGTTTTTCTCATCCATACCAAAGGTAATCATCTTTTTGCCGGTAACTCCCTCCACTGCCTTGCAGGAGTTTATGTCATCCCCGTTATAAATGACTGTCTTTGTAGTCATCTGTGCAAACTTATGGAAGGAAGCAATGATATTGTCCAGCGTCTTAAAGTATTCCAGATGGTCAGCATCTACATTGAGGATAACTGCAATATCCGGATGGCACTTTAAGAAATGATCCTCAAATTCGCACGCTTCGCAGACCATAATATCACTTTTTCCAAGTCGTCCGCTACCGCCGATTGCAGGCAGCTTGCCTCCTACTACTGCCGAAGGGTCCATCCCGCATTCCATAAACATCTGGGTAAGCATGGCAGTGGTGGTTGTCTTACCATGTGTACCGCAAATACAAACGCAGTTGTCAAACCAGCTGGTGACCAGTCCCAAAAGATCGGCGCGCTCAATGGTCGGCACACCGCTTTCTCTTGCTGCAATCAGTTCCGGGTTGTCATCCATAATTGCAGCAGTGTGTACAATCAGATCTGCCCCCTTGATATTTTCGGCTTTCTGTCCCAGAACAACCGGAATATCCATTTTTTCCCGCTCAAAGTCGATGGTATCACCGGGATTGTTGTCCGAGCCTGTGATATAATATCCCATACCGTGCAGAATCTGCACCAGCGGGAACATTCCCGAACCACCGATTCCAATAAAATGGATATGTTTTTTATCGTTTAAAAAATCCTTGCGAATATGTGTCATACAAACCACCTTTTCTGTTAGAACAAAGTGTTCTGCCTTTCTGTTTTGTCTTAAAGTGAATCAGCTGTGTTAGCTTTTCTCCTTCTTCTATTATATTGCCTATCGAACGGAAAATAAACAGGATTTGTGCGATTTTCCTCGGTTTTTTCTTTTTTCTGCGCTTGGTATAAGAAATATGTGGATGCACATACTATCGTTGACACCATCTTTTCCCTGAAAACTCTGCATTATTTCTAGACAAAAGGAGAACACTTATGAATATCACCGATATCCGAATCCGAAAAACCTATTCTGACAACCGCCTGCGCGCACTGGTTTCCATCACTGTGGACTATGACCTTGCTGTACATGATATCAAAATCATCGAGGGACCGGAACGCCTGTTTGTTGCAATGCCCAGCCGCAAAGATGAAAACGGCACCTTCCGGGATATCTCCCATCCCATCACCCCTCAGGCAAGAAAGCAGTTGGAAGATGCCGTATTGCAGGCTTACCAGCAATACATCACCCAGCAGCAGGAAGTGGGCGACGATTCTACGCCCGGCTCTTTTTCCGATTCTTCTCCCGCCGCAAAACAGCCCTCCCGTCAAACTACTTTGTGGGAACAAAATCTTTACCATAACCCAAACATTACCTTTCATGCATAAAAAAGAGCTCCCATCAGGGAGCTCTTTTTTATTTTCTCTCCTTATATTCCAATATCATCAGGGTAATTATTCCCACGAGCAGGCTCACCAAAGCATTTGCCGATGGTATCCCAAAGTACGCTAGCAGCATTGCTGCAGAAACCATAAAAATCTTTACCCCTATATTTTGATTCATCTTCTTGAATCCTTTCGTTTCATGATGAATTCTTTGATCTGTGCTGATTCAGCCAGGATAAGATAAACAACCCCAACGATCAGATTAGCGACACTAAGTGCCGGAAGAAAAATCCCAGTATACTCGAGCCCTGCGGCAAACAGATCCATACTCCAGCTGGCACCCCCGCTCATAAACATCGCAGCGGAAAGATTCCAACAACAAAAGGAAAGGGCTGCAATCAAACAAAAAAATACGCCTGCACCTCGTCGATTCATTCTGATCATTCCTCCTTTTTTCCATCATACCATAGTTTCCTTTTGCTCACAAGCATAAATCGTTTATATTTGTAATAAAAGGCAAACAAAAAGTCCTCCATCCGGGTGGAGAACCAGATGGAGGATCTTTTTTAGTCTTTTATCAAAACTCTTTGAAAAAGAGCTTATCTTTTCTTCTTACCAAGAAGCACGATACCTGTCAGGGAAACTACTGCCATAGCAGTCATCAGTCCTGCCAGATCCTCTGCACCGGTATCCGGATTTCCCTTATCGCTGTTGCCGCCGCCGAGGTAATCGTTGTTCTCCTGATTTTCACCCTGAGATGGGGTTTCTTCTACAATGCCGTTGTTGCCGGAATTGTTGGAGTTATTTTCGTTGGAGTTGTTGTCAGAACCTTCGTTTTCTGTCTCTGCGCTCAGATCCAGTTTGGATGGAGTGAGAACGTACTCACCGAGGTTTCTTGTTTTCAGTTCCATTGCTTCATTTTCTTCGTTGTATACAGCGTTGGTTGTTTTGAGTGCGCCATTTACAACTTCATACAGGTACATTTCCTCTTCAACTGGGATGGTCAGAGTACCGGTTGCGCTGAAGGAATCCAAATCGCCTCTGAAGTTATAGAAGTACAGGTCTTCCGTGTAACGATTTGCAACTTCTTTGTTGTAAGTACGGTCGAAATCGAGCATTACCTTATCGCCACCGAACATTTTTACGGTGTAGTAAGCATCATCGTTAAAGTTAAAGGTTGCGGTGCCGTCCTGATCTTCCGCTACTTCCCAAACTGCTTTTTCAAACACCTGGTTTTCCCATTCAAAGTCTACCATGTTTTCAGATTTTGGGTTGCTGTATACACCTTTGAGCTGAATCTGTTCGGTCTTGTTCTGGGTATAACGCTCAGAAACGAACACACCAATGTTAAATTCCAGATCATCCAGGCTGTTATATGCTGCCTTGGTCTGTGCTTTTACATAAATTGCACCTTTTACCAGAGCTTTATCAGAAGAGTTTGCCTTGTAAAGTTCCGCTGTCTCGATCATGTCCTTGGACTTATCGATGAAGTTCAGTTTCCAGTTTTTATCGATGGAACCTGTGTATGGAACATGGCCGGTCATCTCTTCTTTGGAAGCACCGATTGTAACGCTTTCACCTTCTTTTGTGGTGTAGTAAAGCGGCAGGTAAACGGTATCGCCCGGCTGAAGGTCAAATTCATTTTCTTCAGCAAGCGGATAGCTGAGCGCCTCTTCACCGCGCACCACCTTGATTTCACCGCCAAAACCAAATTCATTTGGCCATTCGTTCTTTTCTTCCCCTACAATTCCTGTGCTGATATCCGCAAATGCTGCTGTACCCATAGTAAGCATCATCGCTGCTGCTGTCGAAAATGCAATCATTTTTTTCATCTGTGTTTTCCTCCTATGAATTCATTGATGTCGGACCCCACAGCTGTCTTTTTCCCTTGGACGTTTCTCCACTTGTTTTACGTCTGTCGATATTATAAACGCTATCTTTGTTTTTTGCAATAGTTTTTGATGTGGTAAATTCTTGGAGAAATGGCGCTTTTGTGGCGCTTTTCTATATTTTTCTAAAAATGTCATTTTACATAGACTTTTGTAATTGGATATAGTATCATAAACTTATCTTAAATTCTTTTTAGGGCATTAAGGAGGTTTCTTATGAAGATTGCTTTAGCTTCTGCAAAATTTATCAATAACGATATTGCGTATAACCTGCATCAGATGGAACGTTATGCTCGCCGTGCAAAGGATAGCGGAGCTGACCTGATCTGTTTTGGAGAAACTTTCTTACAGGGATTTGATTCTCTTTGTTGGAATTACGAAAAAGACAAAGAAGTTGCTGTGGAACTTTCCTCTCCGCCTATCCAGAAAATCTGTCAACTTAGCTGTGATATCGGGATTGATTTTCTGTTTGGATTTGTAGAGCGGGAAGAAGACAGACTCTATTCCTCCTGCACTCTTATTTCAAATGGACAGATTCTGTACGACTACCGCAGAATTTCACCAGGCTGGAAAGTCTCTCGCCTAACTGACCATCATTATCAGGAAGGTAATCTGGTACAACCGTTCGAATATCTAGGGAAACAATGTCTAATCGCTCTCTGCGGTGATTTATGGGTTTATCCAGAACGTTTCGATCTTGGTCAGGATATTCTTTTCTGGCCCATCTATGTCAATTTCTCTATCGATGACTGGCAGCAAAGCTTACAAGACGACTACACACAACAAGCAGGAAAAATTTCTTCAGATGTGCTGATGATTAATTCTTTATCACAAAATCCTGATGCTTTTGGCGGATGCCTTCACTTTCGCGATAACAGGATTCAGGATTCCCTTCCCTATGGCCAGGACGGTCTTCTGATTGTCACCCTATAACAAAAATTCTTTCTCTAAAAATAAAATTATTGCTTCATATTATTTTATAAAATAAATTTTGAGCATTTTTTACACATATTACTCTAAATTTTTCCACATTCCATCTGGCAAAATTGGACAAAATCTGCTATATTAGTATCATATTCGTTTGAAATTAGGACAATTGACAAAAATTGTATTCTACGACACGCTCAAACAACATGATTTTCAGATAATTTTTATTACGGGAGATCGATGCTGAGATGGAACAACTTTTTATCGGCGAATTAATCAAACAAAGAAGACTGGAACTTGGATTAAAGCAGTGTGAATTATGCGAAGGAATCTGTGAACCTGTTACTATGTCCCGTCTGGAATCAGGAAAACAAACCCCGGGAAGCAATAAGCTGCGCATGCTGATGCAGCGCCTTGGACTTCCAGAGGAACGCTACTACGCATTGGTTAGCAAAAATGAACTTCGTATTTCCGAATTGCAAACCGAAATCGTTTCCAGCAACGTGCTCCGCGATTCTTTGCGGGGATTGGAAAAAATCGAGGAACTGGAAGCAATTGCAGAACCAAACGACAATCAGGTCCGTCAGTTTATCCTTCGTTCCAGAGCGATCCTTGGCAAGCTGGTTGACGGCAAGGTTGAGCCATATTCGCTGGAAGAAAAACTGGAAATGCTGTCAGAAGCAATCCGGCTCACCTCACCTTACTTTGATATCGACCATATCGGCAAAGGACTGTATTGTGTTGATGAGGTCAAGGTTATTAACCAGATTGCTGGCGTTTATTCTGAACAGGGAAATAACGAACAGGCATTACAGATCTATGTTCAGCTGATCGACTACATTAAACAGCATTTTCAGAATGTTAAACAATCCGGTGGTCTTCTTCCATTGGTTTCTTACAATTATGCACGAGAACTAACCGTATTAGGTCGATATGAAGAAGCCATTCAAATTTCTAAACTAGCATGGGAAGCCTGTGTCCAATATGGTCAATATAGATATCTTGCTTCTACCATTAATATTATCTCCGAATGTTACCATCTTCTTGGTAACGTTGAACAATGTAAAGATTATTTTAAACAAGCATACTATGTCTACAAAGCAATTGGCGATGAGTACAGTGCCAACGATATGGCGTCAGAAGCTCATGAATATTTCGGAAGCGATTTCCAGCTTTAAGCTTCCCTCCAAAAATTTTTCCTGTCTTTTCTTTTAAATGTTGATAGAATTGCTTCAAACCGGGCACACTGATGATGAAGCCATTTTAAAACCAAAAGAAAAGAGGGAAAAACATGGATCTTACCACCAAAGAACTGACCGCTATCGAAGAGCAGCTTGGGCAGGAACAGCTGATGATTCAGAAATTTAAGATGTATGCCGAAATGACACAGGATCAGCAGCTCAAAACCACCTGTGAACAGATTGCAGCAAAGCATGAAATCCACAAAAACAAACTGCTCAATCTGTTGGGTTAACCAAAAGGAGGAACCAAGATGCCAAAACAGACTCTTACTGACCGCGAAATGCTCACCGATGCGCTCTCGTCCGAAAAATTCATGACCGAAAACTACAACACCTATGCAAATGAATGTGCCTCCCCTTCTCTGATGAACGAATTCATGAACCTGCTTTCCGAAGAACATCAGATTCAGCATGATGTTTTCAGCGAATTGCAAAAACGTGGCTGGTATCCAACCCAGTCCGCTCCTGCAGAAAAAGTCCAGCAGGCAAAGATGAAATTTTCCAATCTTTCAAACTAAATCTGTTAAAAAAATGCAGCCGTTTTTTCGGCTGCATTTTTTGTTTAATCTGTACTTTTTGCTTCTCTATAATTATCATAAACAACGAGATGACAAATATTTGTCAAAAAAAACCGCTTGATTTCTTTTAATATTCATCTTGATTTCACACTTAAGATAAGTTACTCTAATAGATAAGCACTTTTATTTTATATTCCTATATTTTTTCAGGAGGTTTTTTTGTGAACAACATTTCTTCCCTTTTACATACAATTTCCCAGGGTGAATATGATTCAACTTTTTCCGTGCTCTATCATGAAGATTCCATCGCTCACCAGAGGGAACGCTACACCCATCTTCTGGAACTGTTTGCAAAAACTTTTCCAGACAGTGACACTCCTAGACTGTTCAGTGCGCCGGGACGCACCGAAATCAGTGGTAACCACACCGACCATCAGCATGGATGCGTCGTTGCTGCCAGCATCAATCTGGATATGATTGCTGCAGCATCCAAAAACAACAAAAACTCTGTCCGCATCCAGTCCGAAGGTTTTGATTTTGAGGAAATCTGCCTGGATGACCTGAGTGTCCATGAAAACGAAATCAACACCACCGCTTCCCTCATCCGCGGTACCGCTGCTATCTTCCATGAGATGGGCTATCAGATCGGCGGTTTTGATATCTGTGTTACCTCCGAGGTATTAAGAGGTTCCGGACTTTCTTCCTCTGCTGCTTTTGAGGTGCTGATTGGCACTGTATTTTCTTATCTTTATAATGATGCTAAACTTGATTCGGTTCTGATCGCTCAGATTGGTCAGATGGCAGAAAACCGCTACTTTGGAAAACCATGTGGCCTGATGGACCAGATGGCATGTTCTGTCGGCGGATTTGTTGCAATCGATTTTTATGATCCTGCTCATCCAATCGTGGACAAAACCCAGTTTGACCTTTTCCGCTGCGGATACAGCATGTGCATCGTGGATGTAAAGGGCGACCACTCCGATCTGACCGATGAATATGCTGCTGTTCCTGCCGAGATGAAATCGGTTGCTGCTTTCTTTGGAAAAGAATATCTCCGTCAGGTTCCTGCTGCAGAATTTTATCAGAACCTTCCAGCTCTTCCTGAAAAGACCTGCGACCGCGCTGTTTTGCGTGCTCACCACTTCTTTAACGAAAATCTGCGTGCTCAGGAAGTTTCTCAGGCACTCAAGGATGAGGACATGCCGCTGTTCTTAAAGCTCTGTCAGGAGTCGGGACGTTCTTCCTATATGTACTTGCAAAATATCTATCCAAGCTTCTCTGCACTGTCTCAGCCGGCGAGTGTCGCCTTGATGGCTGCCGAACACCTGCTCAAAGGAAACGGAATCTGCCGCATCCATGGCGGTGGCTTTGGCGGCACCATTCAGGTTTTCATCCGCAACGAAGCTGCTGCTGACTTTGTTCGCGAAATGGAAAAAATCACCGGAGAAAACACCTGTCACCTGCTTTCCATCCGTCCATGCGGCGGCATTGAAGTGACAACAAAACTTTAATTTTGTACAACTTTTCTTTTTGATATAAGGAGGATTTTATTATGGCTGAACTTCGCTGGCACCCACTCATTCAGGACTGGGTCATGATCAACTCCAACCGCCAGAATCGCCCTCAGATGCCAAAGGACTGGTGTCCTTTCTGTCCAGGTTCCGGAAAGGTACCGGACGACTATGAGGTGCTCAAATACGACAACGACTTCCCTGCCCTTTCCCAGAACCCACCGCAGCCGGATGACGTTGCAAACGACTTCTTCAAGGTCAGACCATCCTACGGAAAATGTGAAGTTATCCTGTATTCTCCAGGTCACCACACCACCCTCAAAGAGCTCAGCGATGAACACATGAGAAAACTGGTTGACCTGTGGGCAGAGCGTTATGCTGACATCAGCAAGGATGAAAACATCAAATATGTCTTTATCTTTGAAAACCGCGGCAGCATGGTTGGAACCTCCATGCCGCATCCACACGGACAGATCTATGGTTACTCGGTAATTCCGAAAAAACTGCAGCTTGAACTTCAGTCTGCGCAGGAATACCGCAAAGAAAAGGGAAACTGTCTGTTCTGCGATATGCTCAAAGCAGAACAGGATTTTGGCAAACGAATCATATTTGAAAATGATTCCTTCACCGTTTTCCTCCCATTCTTTACCGAGTATCCATACGGCATCTATGTTTTCCCAAAACGCCACATCTCCCATATCACCCAGATGACCGACAAGGAAAAGACCGATTTTGGCATCACCTTAAAACAGATTGTTGGCATGTTTGACACCATGTTTGATAAGGAATTCCCATACATGATGTGTATGCACAACGCTCCAGTAAACTCCGGTGATGTTGAGGAAGATTTCCACTTCCATGTTGAATTCTTCCCACCGCTTCGTTCGGCAAACCAGCAGAAATTCAACGCTTCCAGCGAAACCGGTGCATGGGCTCACTGCAACCCAAGATGCCCGGAAGAAACTGCTGCTGAACTTCGTGAAGCATACGACCGCTACAAAAACAGCCTGTAACAAAAAACGGACAGCTTTCGCTGTCCGTTTTCTTTTACTCTGATTTACTTGTCTTTGTAAGGTAGATAAGCAGGAACAGGTTTATACTATCCGAAAACTTCCCACTGGGAACTTTTCGAGGATGCTCTCTGCTTACAATTGGTTTTTGAAAACTTTTTCTCTTGCAAAAAGTTTTCAATCTTTCAAAAATGCGCCTAACGATATAAGTTGAACAAGTTCAACGCAAATATTTCGCACTCTGCGGAGTGCGCCCAAAGGCTCTGCCTTTGGAATCCGCAATTTTTTAAAAAAAATTGAGTAAAACTTTTTGTTTTTCATCTCATTTCCTGTCCCTGCGCCATCTTCACTAAATATGGTTGAATCTGTGGATAGGTCATGTTCTCCGGCAGGGTGTCAAACAATTCCACCCTCTTCATCTCAAAATCCCAGGGAAGGGTATCAAAGGAATGGATTTGTGCAAAATACAGCATCCCAAAATCTTCCTGTTCATCCCGTTTTACCCCATAAACTCCGATTTCACGCAGATCATATTCTTTGGCTCCGCTTTCTTCATACAATTCCCGTCTTGCAGCTTCTTCGGGAGTTTCTCCCGGTTCAATATGCCCTCCAGGCACTTCCCAGGTAGCACGCTGTTTATGCTGACAAAGCACCCATTTTCCTTGATATTTGCTGACAATCACCGAAAATGTAATTGGCAGATTTTGTGTATCCTCGTTTACCATCCGGACTCTCAGCATATTCCCTTCCTCCTTTATTCATAAAGCCCTTTTCTTTCCCATAAATATGGTATCAGGGGGCGTGTTTATGGATCAAACTGTTTTATTTTTTATTCTGATTGCCTGTATCATCGCGCAGGCGCTCTTTTTACTCAATCATCGTTACTTTTTGCGTGGAATCATTTTCTCTGCTGTAAGCGGCGCTGGGTGCCTTGTTCTAATGCAAAGTTTTTTCCCTTTTCTTGGACTTGCCGTCACTGCACCCAGTCTGATCATAAGCTCCGCTTTTGGAATTCCTGGATGTATCTTTCTTCTGCTTTTAAAATTGATTTGTCCGCTGTAATCGGATATAATAGAGCTATCCCAATTATGAGGAGGAATCACCTTGGCTAAAAAGCAGGAATATGAATTTGTCTGGACACAGGGAAAAAAAGGCAGTGACGACGCATTTTTTGTTCGCGCAAATGTTTTTGTAATCGAACAGGGTTTTAAAGTAGAATTCGATGATCTGGATAAGATAAGCTGGCATCTGACCGTTTATGACCGCGAAGAACCAATCGGTGCTGCCCGCATCTACAAAGGAGAAGACGGCGTATGGCAGATCGGCCGCATCTGCGTGCTGGAAAATTATCGCGGTAAACATCTGGGCAACCAGATCCTCAGCGCCTGCGAGGACAAAATCCGCGAACTTGCAAAGGGTCCTGCTGTCGCTCACCTGAGCGCACAGGTCCGCGCAAAAGGCTTCTACCGCAAAAATGGTTATGTAGAATCGGGAGAAGAATATCTCGATGAATACTGCCCACACATCTCGATGTCCAAACAACTTTAAGGTAAGGGAAACACTCGCAGAAAATCTGCGAGTGTTTTTTGTTATCTGATTCTTAAAAATCAAATATTCTTCTTTATCATCCTGTAAAAGGTACTGTGGCCGATATAAGTTTCCTGTTCAATGAGATCCCCATCGATCACAAATCCTGCTTTCTGGTAGCATCGGACTGCCCGTTCATTCCATGTCCTGACTTCTAGATACAAAGGTTTTCCCGGATATTTTTGTGCACAGATTTTGGATGCGATTTCCAGTATTTTCTGTCCATATCCTTTGCTGCAGCAATCTGGATTTACACCGATTCCAATGAATACCTCGGTCTCTTCCTCCAGGATGTTAGTAAAGCCCACTAAAGTATCATGGTCAAAATAGGTATAAAAATTCTTTTCCTTCTGTGGGTTTGCAAACCCCAGATTTTTCTCCTTCATCTCTTCATAGGAAGGCAGATTATAAATACTGTACTCGCCGTCATATACCCATTCGCAGATTGCCTGCTTTTCATCTTCTTTGATTGGATGATAGGAAAGCTCTGTTTCCATTTTTATTTTTCCTCTTTTACTATATTTTCTAGTTCAAATAAGCACGACCTACGCCGTGGTGCTGCCGCACCACAGCATCGAAACAGCAGTCAGCCACTGACGTACTACTTTTTATTTTATTGAATGTCACAGGGGCGCTGCTCCCGTACCCCTGCAAACTTTTGTGTACAAAAGTTTGACAAAAAATTTTTGTTTGCCTCCGGCGATCTCAAACGAGAGAGTCCGGAGGACGAACGATCTGCGCGAGAGCGAGGCTATCGAAATACACTTAACTAATTACGCGAACTGCTTTGGTACTTTCTCAGAAAGTACCAGACTCAGTCTGCCAGCACGAAATTCACCTGACCAGCAGAAACATCGACCGAGGCAACCTGTACCCGTACTTGCTGACCGATCCGGTAAACCACTCCACTGCGTGCTTCTTTAAGCTCAATGCCTTCCTCCAGTACATATTCTCCCATTGGCAGATCATGTACCGAAACCATGCCTTCCACGCTGTTTGCAAGTTCTACATAGAAGCCATACGCTGCAACACCGGTAATTCTTCCCTCAAACTGTTCGCCGATATAGCCGGACATATATTCTGCCTTGTAGCAAGCTTCGCAGTCACGCTCGATATTCATGGCATTGACTTCCATCTGGCTGGAATTTTTGCTGGCACCCGGCACAAAGCTGCCATAGCGCTTTTTAAGCTTATCCTTTGGCATGCCGTTTAAATAACTTGTCAGGATGCGGTGGATCGTCAAATCCGGATAGCGGCGGATTGGGGAAGTAAAGTGCGCATAGTTTTCCAGCACCAGACCAAAGTGCCCGATATTCCGCTCGGAGTAAATTGCTTTTGACATAGTGCGCAAGAGCTGCCCATTGACCGCAGGTTCCAGCTCGGTTCCGCGAACACTTTCCAGAATATTCGCAAAATCCTTCGGCTGCGGATTTTGCAGAAGTTTTTCTGCCGGGATACCAAGCTTTGTCAGCAGGTTATGCAGAAGGTTTACCTTGATAACTGGTGGCTGCTCATGAACACGGTAAACAAACGGCATTTCCTGTTCCATCGCAAGAGTAGCTGCTGCTTCGTTTGCGGTGAGCATAAATTCTTCAATCATTCGCTCACTTTCTCCGCCCGGACGAGGAACAATATCCTTGATTTTGCCGTTTTCGATGATGAATTTCGACTCGTTGGAGCTGATATTCATAGCCCCTCTGTCAAAGCGGCGCTTTCTTAAGATGTGCGCAAGCTTCTGCATCAACTGGATTTGCGGAATCAGCTGTTTATACTTTTCCACAATTTCCTGTGGAGCGGTGTTGTCCAAGATCTGGTTGATCTCGCTGTAAACACCCTTAACGCGGGAACGGATATAGCTCTTGACAAAGCGGAACCCTTCAATTTCACCGCTCTTCTTTAAGGTGATGAGTGCCGAGAAGGTGAGTCTTACCTCGTCAGGATTGAGCGAACAGATTCCGTTGGAAAGTTCTTTCGGCAGCATCGGGATTACCTGATCTGCATAGTAAACGCTGGTACCGCGGCGGTAAGCCTCAAGGTCAAGTGGGCTTCCCTGACGGACATAGTGGCTGACGTCGGCGATGTGCACACCGAGGAAGAAATGCTCCTCGTCTTCCTCCAAGGAAACCGCGTCATCGAGGTCCTTACTGTCGGAAGAGTCAATGGTAAAGATATCCATATCGGTCAAATCCATACGTTCGGAAAGTTCCGAAATCGGGATGCCGCGTTCTGCGATTTTCTGCGCTTCCAACAAGGTAGCTTCATCAAACTCGGTGCGTGCGTTATAGTTTGCAAGCACTGCCTGACAGCAAACCTGAGCAAGCTGCGCGCTGCCAAAGGTATTGACCACCGAAACCTTGTGGGCAAAGTGGCTGTCACCGCGGTGGGTAATCTTCACCAGCACCTTGTCACCATCCTTTGCACCATGAAGCTGACCCTTTTCAATTTCCAGTAAAAAGCGTGCTAGTCGGTCTGGACGCAGATAATATCCATCCGGCTGACGGACAACCACTCCGGTAAATGGTGCATCATTCTCCTTTAGAATCTGCACAACAGCGCCTTCCCGATTTTCGCCTTCCTCCACTTTGCCCTTCTTTGGCTCAACACGGAGCATAACAGTGTCGCCCGGCATTGCTCCGAGCATAAATCTTCCGGGAAGGAAAATATCCTGTGCCTTATCAGCCGGCAGTTCCCCTTCAACAAATGGGCGGGCAAATCCGAACTTTTCGTTCAGGGTAACGATCTGCGCCTGAATCAGTCCCTGATTTTTGCTCAGCACAACCGAATTTCTTCTGCGCCAAAGCTCTCCGCTTTTTTGCATCTGTTCCAGCAGATCATAAAACTCACGGCGTTCGTCATGTTTTAACTGCACCTTAACTTCCAGAGCATGGATGCCAATTGGCTCCTGCTTTTGATGTTTAAGCACCTGCATTACCCGAGTTTTAACATCCTGCCGGGAGAATCCAGGTTTTGCGCGAAACGCCTTTTTATGCGAAAGTTTTCTTGCCATAAAATCCCCGTCCTTTCCGAGTATTTCTTTTCCTTATTATACCCCAAAGGGTGGATTTGTACAACCAGCAGGCTGAGCCTGCACCCTGTTTCGCGCTTTGGTTTTGTATAGGGTTACAATCTGAGCATACGGCGCTCGCTCGTTTGTAAAAACCACCTGTCTTTGCGCCGTAGTCAAACAGTGTAAAGATTAAATTCGGACAAAAAAAATCCTCCCCGAAGGGAGGATTTTTTCTACTCATATTAAACTAAGTTATTTAAAACTTAATTATTTTTTGAGAGCCAGAGCGCCAGCAGCTGCTACGGAAACTACTGCCATAGATACTGCCAGACCTACGAAGTCTTCAGCGCCAGTGTTTGGGTTTGGTTTGTTGGTTTCTTCAACAACTGGTTCTTCAACAACTG
>ERZ780150.183-NODE-183-length-66455-cov-5.280151_pt1 | contig 66455 bp, 61 predicted proteins | sample MGYA00511019_ERZ780150 | MGnify/ENA primary metagenome ERZ780150 (study PRJEB29588, sample SAMEA2151633) | human gut metagenome | biome: human gut; feature: human-associated habitat; material: faeces | place: Denmark | collected 2008/2010 ...
AGGATGGTTTATGCTGGATGACAAAAAATCCATCCGCCGTATCTACCGCCATTCCGGTCGTCTGGTTGCGGACTTCATCATTCTGGATGGTCTGCCAATTACCCTGTTCAACATGGGCTCCTTGGGAATTTTTGCTTCGGCATACATCCTGATTACTGGCGGCACCATCAACGGTGCAACCATGGGCGGTATCCTCACCATCATCGGTTTTGGTGCATTCGGTAAACATCTTCGAAACGTTGTTCCTGTCATCGGCGGCGTATACCTAGGTTCGCTTGTCAAGGTATGGAACATCTACGACCCAAGCGTACAGCTTGCTGCACTGTTTGGAACAGCACTTGCTCCAATCAGCGGTCAGTTTGGCTGGCAATACGGTGTTCTGGTCGGATTCTTACATTCTTCCATGGCCTTAAACACCGGCATTCTTCATGGTGGTCTCAACCTATACAACAACGGTTTTTCGGCAGGTATCCTTGCCCTGATCATTGTTCCTGTCATCGAGACATTCAAAAAACGAAAAGATCATTTTTAAATAGAAAGGAATTGAAGCTATGCTATTTACCAGAAAAAAAATCACCACTATTGTTGACGAGCTGACAACTTTTTTCTTCTCTGTCGGCTCCAACGACATGGTGGTTAAGATAAAGCAGAAACCAGACGGATTTCACATCTTTTTCGCGAGCAATTTTGACACAAAGATGCAGCGTACTGTGGAACATCTGGAAGAAAATCTGACCCGCGGACGTGCTCCGGAGATTGAGGAAAGCTACTGGGGATTAAACGGCAGCGGTGATTTTCAGGACGAAAACGAACTAATTTTGATTGGTGCGATGATTGATTCCGCACAGGTGGAGATTTGCGAGGGCTATGCAACCCTCAACCTTTTTCGTGCCTTTTAATTAGTCAGCACAACAGGCGTGCAGAAAACGTTAATCTCACATAATGAGTAAATTCACAGAAATATCTTGACAACAAAAAAATAAAGGAGTACAATCTCTTTAATTATTTAGGAGGTAAGGCAATGTTAAACCATATCGACCATTTTAATAATGTAGTCGTTATGCAGCCCGCAGTCCCTGCTTATGATTGGCAGAACAACGGGCTTACATTGCTGTACACTTTTTTAAGTAATTAGAGTGTATGTTTCTAATCTGATTCAGTTAAACGCAGTGCAAGCTATGAGTAAATCTTAGCCTGCACTGTTTTTTTATACTTTTTTTAGGAGGTTTTGATATGGAAACGAAAGACCGTTTAACAAATTATTATGAGGCATACGATGAAGAAGGACGTCTTATCTCAAAACATGGCATGATGGAGTATATCACTACTATGAAATATATTGAAAAGTATCTCAAACCAAATATGCGAATCTTGGAGATTGGTGCAGGAACAGGTCGATATAGCCACACTTTGGCACAAAAAGGCTATCGAGTGGACGCAGTCGAATTAGTTGAGCATAATATCGAAATCTTCAAGCAAAACACCATCGAAGGCGAACCTGTAACAATCAAGCAAGGGAATGCTATGGATTTGTCTGATTTTGAGAGCGATACTTATGATATTACTCTTCTGCTCGGTCCGATGTATCATTTATTCACAAAAGAAGATCAGTTAAAAGCCTTATCAGAAGCGATCCGAGTTACAAAGAAAGGCGGTATCATTTTTGCCGCTTATTGTATGGGTGATGCAAGTATTTTGTCATACGGTTTTATCCGTGGCGAAATCTACAACATTATTGAAAAATGTAAGCTCAACACAGAAACATTTGATAGTTTCTCAAGTCCGTGGGACATATTTGAGTTATACAGAAAGGAAGATATTGATAAACTCCGTTCGGAGTTCAACGTTACTCAGCTTCACTTTATTGCTTCTGATGGCTACACAAATCATATGAGAGAAACTGTAGACCAAATGGATGAGAGAATGTATGACTTATATCTAAAGTATCATCTTGCAACTTGCGAAAGACAAGATATGATTGGTTACTCTCATCACACACTTGATATATTTAGAAAAGAATAGAGGAAATAAACATAAATATACAAACCGCTATCATAGATGATTGCAAGTGTATCCGTCCTCTTCAAAAACGAATCGCAGATTTACGCCATAAAGTCAGCATTTTCCACCTTTTTAGTCGTATAGCCCAACAAGCAGGAAAACGGTTCTGTCGTTGCCGAATTCTGAACTCTTTTGGGAGGATGTTTTGAGTTTTTATGCTTTATACCCATATATAACATTGACAAAATCATTTTTCTTCTTAACTCATTCCGCGTGGTAAAACAAAACCTAACAGTATGCCAAGACGCGAAATCGGGTGCAGGCTCAGCCTGTGGGGTTACGCACCCCACGCCCGCGGTTCCTTTTCTTTTACGAGAAAAGGAACCAAAAGCGTATCTAAGGGAATTCCCCTTAGATATCCCCTGGGGGAAGTTTCCCCCGTAGTAACCGCAAGCGGTCACGCTCCCCCTCTTTGCAGATAGGTAGGTGTTCGTGGGGAATCGAAGGGGGTGTTCCCCCTTCTGCTGGAAATCCAAAAACCAGGAGGTTTTTGGTGAATCTTTGGGTACTTTCTTTTCACAAGAAAGTACCCGCGGTGTGGAGCGCGTAGCTCCACAAAGGAAAGCTTTTGATGACAAACACCCTGTAAAACTTGACCTTTTGACTGTGTATGGTATAATAATAAGAAAGAAGGTCTATGTCGTATGTCCGACATCCGAACTGTTATGGAAAACCGCCTGTATCAACTGCTCTCCTCTCCCTTGAAAGAGCATTACCATTGCCCTGAGGAGCAACAGCGTATCCATAGTAATCTGGGACTGCTTAAAGAGCACCTCTCCCCTCAGGAGAAAAAACTTCTCCTCCGAGTGGTCGATGATTATACCTTGACCATAGAAAAAATAAGCGAAGCTGCCTTTGAAGATGGCTTTCGCCTCGCTGCAAAAATTATGTTTGAATGTCTGTATCTGGAAGGGAGATTTTAATCATGCCTATTTCGGGAGTTGTTCAGCCGGATATCCTTGTTGTGGATGAGGAACTTCGCCTGCGTAAATTTGATGGAAATTATGACTTCGCGTTTGACTGGTATCAGGACCCTGAAACGGTAAAACTCGTCGATGGTGTCGATCAACCGTATGATCGGGAAAAATTGGATCGTATGTACCGCTACCTGAATGAACATGGTGAACTCTATTTTATCGAGATCAAAGATGGTGATACCTATCGCCCGATCGGAGATGTCACCTTCTGGCAGGAAGATATGCCTATCGTGGTCGGCGAAAAGAATCTTCGCGGCAAGAAAATCGGTCGCCGCGTCGTTGGTGCATTGATCAAACGCGCAAAGGAACTGCACTATCCGCAGATTTTTATCGATGAAATCTATCATTATAATATCGGTTCCCAAAAATGTTTTGAGAGCGCAGGCTTCGTTGCTTATGAAACTACCGATAAAGGAAAACGTTACCGCAAAATATTGTCTGAGTAATAAAAAAGGACGGCTTATCTGCCGTCCTTTTTCTATGTTCTTTGTGTTTATTTTTCGAAGAAGGATGCGATGGTGTCCAGACCCAGCTGAATCTGATCCTGCGCAAACTTTACATTTTCCTCTTCGGTAGCATCTGGATTCTCGTCGTTGTAACCGCCCAGCATGACATAGAATACATAATCATCGTAGCGAACCACTTTTGCCGACTGTACCTTTGCAACGTTCATTGGATAGTTGATAGAATTTTCTACTACATAATCCAGATAAGCCTGAAGTTCCTTCTCAACCTCTTCGCCTTTTCCCTCTTTTGCTTTCACTGCAATAAAGGTATCTACATGTGCGCTGATTGCCGGAGCTTCTGCAATAAACTCGTCCACGTTGTCCATGTTGACACCGTAGATGTCACTCATCATGTCTTCGGTAATCTCCATGGATGGCAGGTAGTTTTCGCCGTAAGCATCCTTTACTGCCTGTACGATATCAGAAAGTTCTGGTTCCTGCATCTGTTCCTGTGAAGTAGAAGCTCCATCAGAATTGCCGATTGTCTGAGAACCACATGCTGCCAATGCAGTGACTGCAAGAGAAATTGCAAGGATAAGGGTCAAAACTTTTTTCATAAATTATTCCTCATTTCTTATTACATTACTTTTTTAACGGGATCATTTCCCTGACATAATAAAGGTGTAGCTGGAAGGGATATTTGTTGCATCCTTTTTTTAATTCATATTTTCGTAATAATTATCATTGAAAAAATCAATGAACTTACCCATTCCTTATGAAAAAATCAATACCGTTGCAAATAGCCATCAGGAATAGTATACTTAGAAAAGGAAATGTTTTCTGTTTACTCAGGAATCACATAGACCATAATCAGAAAGGAAAATGGAAAATGAATCAGTTTGTAGACGCTCTGGGTAAAGCTTGCCCAATGCCAGTTATCCTTGCAAAAAAAGAAATTGATGCAGGCAACACCTCTTTCGTTGTTGCTGTTGACAATGAGGTTGCAGTAGAAAATTTAAAACGTCTTGCTGAAAGCCAGAACTATCAGGCAAGTGTGGAGACAAAAGACAGCAACTTCCATGTTACATTCGTTGGTGACGGTGCTGCTGCTCCTGTTTGCGAAGAATCCAATAAACCAAAGAACTGGGCACTCTTTGTTGGCAAAGACTTCATCGGTGACGGTTCGGAAGAACTGGGCAATTCTCTGATGACTATGTTCTTCTATACTCTTGCTGAATCCAACGATGCACCAAGATACATCCTCTTCATGAACAGCGGCGTAAAACTGCCGGTAGAGAACGATCAGGTTGTAGAACACCTGAAAACTCTTCAGGAAAAAGGCAGCGAAATCCTGGTTTGCGGAACCTGCCTGAAATTCTTTAATATTGCTGATAACCTCAAGATCGGTACTGTTTCCAACATGTACGATATCAGCGAACGTATGCACATGGCAGACAAGGTAATCACCCTGTAAGCTTAAGCAAATTAAGATAAAAAAAGAGAGAGCTTTTCGCTCTCTCTTTTTTGTTTTTGAAAATCCATTACAACAAAGAAGAAAAAATCACACCCAAAAGACCAGAAAGCAGCGCGATGCTTCCTCCTAACAGGTATAAAATTAAAAATCGTAGAAGATAACCACCTATATTTCCCGATGGTGTCGGAATATTTTCGGTTGTATCTTCCGGAAGAAGCTGCACAAAAAATCGCACTGAAAACCGCAGTGCTTCTCCTGCTGCTACAATCATCAAAATGCTTGTCAGGATCGCTTCCGGAAGTAAGACAGCCAGATACCACATTGCCTGACCGGCACTGTAAGCATAGACTCCCATAACGCCAAGTCCCAAACCACGAAGGAACAAAACCAACAGCACTACTGGTTGAAATACCGCACCTAAGCCGCACAAAAACAGGAAAAACAAAATCAGAGTGGTCGCTCCAAACGAACTCAGCATTCTCGATAAAAACTCTCCGTTTTCCCCGTAGGTGCCTGCTGAAGCTAAGTATTGTCCCAGCGTGGTAATAACTGTATTTCCGGCAGCTTCTCCAGACTGCCCTGCTATGGAACAGCCCGTTACAATTCCCAGCAGAAACACAATTCCCAGCAAAAGCTGCAGACGGTTCTTTCTAAATTCGCTGCGCACATATCGTTTGGCATATCCTTTTTTACGGGGATAGCGCACGCCTTCCGGCAGGTTTCGCACTGCTCTAACCATATTTTTCAGCTCCTTTGCCTGTCCCTTTTATTACATGGTTATGCGTGCACAGCTTTTATTATTCTTTTCTATTTTCTAAAATACCAAAACAACCAGCTTGTACAGATAGTTTGCTGCAACGCCAGCAACAACACCGCCCAAAAGCTGACAAGCAATTGCCTGTTTTACAAAATGTCCCTGTTTAAGGGTGTCCAGCATACCAACGTGGGTGCTCAAAAATCCGCTCATGCAGATACCCATACCGGTAAAGGTCGCTACAGTATTTGCAGTGGCAATTCCCTGATCGATAAATCCCTGTGTCAGACCCATCGCCGAACCAACTGCACCTAATGCGGTAAATGGATATGCGAGCAATTCCGGCACATCAAAGCCCCACAGGAAATTTGCAATAGGGGTAAAATAAGAACCGATGGTTGGAAGCAGTTTGACACCTTCATAGGCTACGCCCAGATATTCCCCATTTTCACCAGCTGGGCCAAAGGTAAGCATCATCACCAGTGTACAGATCAAAACTGTTCCAGATGCACACGCCAGACCCAGAGAAACACCAGAGCGTGCGCCATCCATCATCGCAGACATAAAACGTTCAAATCGACCACCATTCCGAATCTTTCTGGTCTCCATGATATTTTTTCCACCAGTTTCGATACGGTAATGTTTGTCCTCATGATAATACTTTTTGGCAATACGCAGCATGACTCGAACAGATGCAATACCACCAATAATCGCTCCAATATTGCCGACCAGAACAGCGGTGAAATATTCCGAACCCAGGCTGAGCATATATGCTGTTACAATCAGACCCATACCAAAAGTAGTACCAAGGTTTACATAGGTAGCTTTTTCTGCCTGTGTAAAGTATTTATCAAAACCTTCATCTTCAGCCAGAGACAAAATTGCAGGGTTATCCGAGATATAGGTTGTCACTGCACCCAAAGCCGCTGCACCCGGAAGCCCAAAAAGAGGACGCATAATAGGAGAAATAATGCGATTAATCAACGCAATAATACCAAATTCTGACATGAGTCCCGCGCAGGCACCGGCCAAAATTGCTACTGCCATGATGTAAAACGAGGTATTGATCAAAACATCAAATCCCGTTTTCATTGCAATACTGAATACTTTGTCAAATCCCATCACATAGCCCAGATAGCCAAACAGCAGAATAAAGGCTGCCAATACAACAAAAGTTTCTTTTGAAATTGCTTTTACTTCACGGTATTTTGGAGCTTCCTTTCCTGTCGTCTTAACTTCTGCACTCATTTTCATTCCTCCTAAATTCTTTTTTATTTAAATTGAGCAAATTTTCATTTTCAAATGTATATTTTGCCCAATTTATTGCATTGTGATTAAATTATTTATATAATATCATTAAATCTTAAAAATCACAATATTTTTTCACCATGCAAAACAGAGATTTTAAGGATGAAATTTCAGCATTTTGGCATAAAAAAAGCGCATCTTTTGATGCGCTTTTTTCTTTACTTCTGCCAGCATTTTTTAGCAAGTTCCGGCAGCACTCCTCCCACTAAATTTCCCAATGTCATAATCAGAAGATACAGACAGGTGTGAAGACTCCATGCATTTGCAACCGAGAAATAGAACATATTGGCCACGCAATGCTCAAATCCCGCTACAATAAACACAATCACACCCATCATAATGCCCATATACTTTCCCAGAGGATGCGGATTGTTCTTATAGTTTTCCACTGCAATATAAATCAGCAGATTGCAGAAAATCGCCAAAATAAAAATGCTCCACACCGAATCATTCAGCTTGGTGTCACACAATGTCTGCGCTTTTTCTGCCAGAGCGGCTCCACTTCTGGTTAATCGCATTCCATAACCTGCAATCGCTGTTCCAATCAGATTGCCAACCCAGATCTGTATTAACCAAACAAGGTAGCTTCCTTTTTTATCACTGTCCAGAATATAGCACAGCTTTCCTGTATAGAGGTTATATCCTAGCGTACAGATGGTAAACAGTCCTACTGCAAACAGCGCGGCACCTACCACCTTGTTCTCCACACTCAGGTAGGCAATTCCTCCAATTCCGATAAACAGTCCTGCCAGGATGGACTTCAGCCATGATTCTTTTGTAATCATCACAATTCCTCTCTTTCGTCAAAATAAAATAAGTCCTGCGGTCTTTCAAATAATATTCGACCGCAATTGATAACTTTATCTTAACAAATTCCCGTTACTGATGCAACCATCTTGACATAAATTCAGAAAACTGTCGCAAAAACAAATAAAAAAGAGGTATGATATTTTGCTCATACCTCTTTTTGCAGTTTATTTTATTACAGCTCAAAAGAAACCGTGATCTGTTTTCTCTTCCAATATCCCGACATGGAATAATATGGGTCCTCAGTCACATCTTTATGTAAAAACTGGGGCATCACAAAAGCTTTTGCTTCTTCGATGCTGTCAAATTCCACCTCAGCATAGGCAAATTTGCCGTCCACCAGATTACATTCCAGTTGATGACCGTCTTCCAGTGCAAAAACACGGTAATCTTTGTGCAGCATTGGAATTGGAAGCAGAGACTCCAGCGCTTCAAATTCATCTTTGGTCAGTTCTTTTTCAATTTCCTGACGTGCAAGTTTGCCTTTGCCTTTGATACACAGAATATAGTCGGTGTGTCCATCGGTGAAATCGCGTTTGCGGATTCGAACCACCGGAGTAGCAGCACTCAAATATCCCTGCCAGCTCTCTGCCTGTTTTACCAGGGGCAAATTCAGGTTATTGATCTCTTCCCAATCGATTAAAAATTTGCGCTCAATCTCCATATTTTTGCTTCCTTCCTTTTTTGACTAGATATTGATAATCTGATTTACTTCCAGCAGTCCACGATCCAGTCCCTTTTTCATGGTCAGTGCTTCCAGAATATCGTAGTCGATAATCTTTGCGTTTTTCTGGATAACAACACGGTTGCCGATGCCCTGTTCCAGCAGGTCAACCGCATAGCAGCCCATCTGGCTGGCAATGATTCGGTCTCTTGCTGTTGGTGTTCCGCCGCGCTGAATGTGTCCCAATACGGTTGCACGGGATTCTACGCCGGTTTTTTCTTCGATGTATCTAGCAAGATGATGTACATCGGTAATTCCTTCCGATACAATTACGATAAAGTTGTGTTTACCGGTACGGATGCTGGAATTGATTTTCTCAATAACATCGCGGTCTACATCAAAGCCAATCTCATTGACCCAGCATGCAGTACCACCACAAGCAACGCTTGCATATAAAGCAAGATGTCCTGCGCCATGTCCCATAACTTCAACAACCGAGCAGCGGTCATGCGACTCAGAAGTATCGCGCAGACGGTCGATTGCCTCTACAGCGGTATTGAGCGCGGTATCAAAACCAATGGTATAATCGGTGCAGGCAATATCATTGTCGATTGTACCTGGGATACCGATACATGGAATACCCTTTAAGGAGAGGGCACGTGCACCCATGAAAGAGCCGTCACCGCCGATGATAACCATACCGTCAATACCCATCTGTTTGCAGACTTCAACTGCCTGATTCTGACCCTCTTCGGTTTTGAACTCATTGCAGCGTGCGGTCAGAAGCATGGTACCGCCGCGATGAAGTACGTTAGATACCGAACGGATGTTCATTTCGGACATATCGCCGTTGATCAGACCGTTGTATCCGCGACGTACACCCATAACCTGCATGTTCTTTTTGATAGCAGATCTGACAACCGCTCTTACTGCTGCGTTCATTCCCGGTGCGTCACCGCCGCTGGTGAGTACACCAATTACCTTCTGGTTTTTCTCGTTCATAAAAATCCTCCATTCTCTCAAGGGTATTACACAGAAAGCCGTCAGGCATTTTTCCCGAATACTCCCTCTTCTGCACAAAAATTCTGCAGAATATGAATTCCATCCTTTTTTCGAAATTCATATTTCCCTATTGATTCCAACATTGTTAATTATAAAACATTTAGTCTTCACAAACAAGTCTTCCTCAAAGAAATCATGCATAAAAATATTACTTTTATCATGCAATTTCAAGATTCTTTGTACAATTCCCAGGATTTTGGCTTATTTACTGCTTTTCCGGGACAACAACCGCTACATTTTCCTCTCCCAGAATCACTCCCAGCTGAGCATACAGCGGACGATTAAAGCTGATCCACAATCTTTGCGGTGCACACACCAGCTTTTTGCTGTCCAGGAAAAAGAAATAAACCGGCGTTTCTCCTTCAAAAATTTCAAGATACTGCTGTGCCTTTACAAATTCACGGCTTTCTTTGGATGGCACTCGCAGATACAATCCCGGACGTTTTCCGGTCTTCTTGCGAATCTGCGTTTTTCCATCCATGCGCGGCTTTTTCGGAAGATTGTTTCCGATAAAACCTTCCGGCTGTCCCAGAACATCCTGTGGTCGAGCAACCATCCGGCAAACCAGTTTGGTTTCTTCCTCTTCGCGGACAGTGAGTCTTCCCTCAATATAGAGAACCTGATTTTCTTCAATCAGATATCGGTACTGGTCATAAGTCTGCGGAAATACCAGCATTTCCATTGAACCGCTGGTATCTTCGATATTAACAAACGCCATGTAACCTCTGCGCTTTAAAATCTTTGTCTTTTTACCGGTCACGATACACAAAACCTTGACGATATCGCCGTCATGATACTGCTGATCCCCCAGCAGTAAGTCTGCGTCTTCATCCACCGTCATCAGGTCTTCCAGTTCCACCGTTTCCAGCTGTTCCGCCATGCTCCGGTACTGTGCAAGCGGATGTCCGGAAACATACAGTCCGGTGACCTCTTTTTCCATTGCAAGTTTTAATTCCGGCATATATTCTTCCAGTTTTGGCAGAGAAAATCCCTGTCTGCTGCTGGACAGTTCCGGTGTATCAAAAAGGTTCAGCTGACCTTCCAGATTATTTTTGTGGCGGTCATCAATATCACTGATCAGCGCAGTATATCCTTCCAGCATTTCCCGGCGATTGTGTCCGAAGCTGTCCAGAGCTCCGCACTTGATTAAGCTCTCAATCGCGCGCTTGTTTAATTCCTGTCCGTACATTCTTTCGCACAGGTCGTCCAAGTCGCTAAATGGACCATTTTCCTCTCGTTCCTTAACCAGAGCTTCCATGACACCCTTGCCCAGATTTTTAACGCCCAAAAATCCAAAGCGGATGCATCCGTCTTCTACAATAAATCCGGTGTTGCTGCGGTTGATGTCCGGCGGAAGGATCTTTATTTTCATCAGCTCGCATTCCTTGAGGTATCCGAGCATCTTATCGGTGTTATCCAGAATACTGGTCAAAAGCGCTGCCATGTATTCTTTTGGATAGTGTGCCTTTAGGTATGCGGTGCGGTAAGCGACAATTGCATAGGCTGCTGCGTGCGACTTATTGAATGCGTAGGATGCAAACGAGCTCATCTCGTCAAAAATTTCGTTTGCTACCTGTTCACTGACACCATTTGCCACACAGCCCACACAGTCAACCGAGCCATCCTCTTTTTTGGCTCCCCAGATAAAATTCTGCCGTTCCTTTTCCATGACATCGTGCTTTTTCTTTGCCATAGCGCGGCGCACGAGGTCAGCTCGTCCATAGGAGTACCCTGCCAGCTTGCGGCAGATCTGCATAACCTGCTCCTGATAAACGATACATCCGTAGGTAACATCCAGAATATCTTTGAGCAGTGGGGTTTTATAGGTAATTTCCTGCGGGTTGTGGCGGTTCTTGATGTATTTCGGGATGGAATCCATCGGACCTGGACGATACAGTGAGATAACCGCAATCAAATCCTCGACTGATTCCGGTTTTAACTGGGTCAGCACCTGACGCATTCCGCCCGACTCAAACTGGAATACACCTTTTGCCTGACCTTTGGACATCATTTCAAAGGTCTGTGGGTCAGAAAGGGAAACTTTTTCAATATCAAAGTCTGGTTCTTCTTTACGGATCATCTTTTCTGCATCGCTGATAACGGTCAGGTTACGAAGCCCCAGAAAGTCCATTTTGAGTAGTCCCAGCTCTTCCAGCGTGGTCATGGTGTACTGGGTCACGATCGCCTCATCGTTCTTTGCAAGCGGTACATAGGTTTCAACCGCATCCCTCGCGATTACAACGCCCGCCGCATGGGTCGAAGCATGCCGCGGCATACCCTCGATTTTGGATGCCTGATCAATCAGCTCCTTGACCTGTGGGTCACTTTCATACATCACTTTTAAGTCTGGGGAACGTTCCAAAGCCTTGGCAATGGTCATGTGCAGTTCCATCGGAATGGCTTTTGCCACCTTGTCCACCTGCTGATAATCCATTCCCAGCACCCTGCCAACATCGCGCACACCGCCGCGGGCTGCCATCGTACCAAAGGTAATGATCTGTGCTACCCTCTCCTTGCCATATTTGCGGATAACATAATCGATAACTTCCTCACGACGCTCATAACAGAAGTCAATATCAAAGTCCGGCATGCTGACACGTTCTGGGTTTAAGAATCGCTCAAACAGCAGATGGTACTTCATCGGGTCGATGCCGGTGATGCCAATACAGTAAGCAGCGATACTGCCCGCACCGGAACCACGTCCTGGACCGACCGGAATTCCATTTCGTTTTGCATAGTCGATGAAGTCCCAAACAATCAGGTAGTAGTCGACATAGCCCATCTTCTCGATGACCGAAAGCTCATATTCCAGACGATCCCGGTATTCCTGCGGAGGATTTTCCCCATAGTTGCGGTAAAATCCTTCATAGCATTTTTCTCTGAAAAAGGCAGCATTGTCCTTATTGTCCGGCACCTCAAACCTTGGAAGAATGTGATGTCCGAAGGTAAATTCCACCTGACAGCGCTCTGCAATCTTTTCGGTATTATCCAGCGCTTCATTGATAACCGCTTCATCCCCGATACACTCCCGCATAGCGTCGTGCATTTCCTGACGGGATTTTACGTAGAACTCCTCTGTTTCAAACTCCATCCCGTTATCTTCCTGCAAGGTATGGTTTGTCTGAATACAGATCAGGATTTTCTGGGTAGAGCTGTCCTCTTTCTTCAGATAATGGCAGTCGTTGGTCGCAACCAGACCCACTCCCAGCTCCCGGGAAAGGCGCACCAGGTCCGGAATGATCTTCTGCTGTTCGGCAATGCCATGATTTTGCAGCTCAATAAAGTAGCGGTCCTTGCCGAACACATCCAGATAAAACTGTGCCGCTTCTTTTGCCTGTGCATAATCGTTTTGGTTCAGTGCCCTTGGCACCTCACCTGCAAGGCAGGCAGACAGCGCAATCAAGCCCTCGGAATGCTGCCGGAGCAGTTCGCGGTCGATACGTGGCTTAAAATAAAAGCCTTCGGTGAAGCTGCGGGAGACCATCTTGATCAGGTTTTGGTAGCCGGTTTGATTTTCACACAGCAAAACCAGGTGATACGGCGCATTGTCAAAGCCCATCACCTTGTCAAAACGGGTTCTTGGCGCAACATAGACCTCACAGCCGATAATTGGCTTGATTCCATTGGCTTTTGCCTCTTTGTAAAAGTCGATGGCACCGTACATTACCCCATGGTCGGTCACCGCTATCGCACTCTGTCCAAGCTCTTTGGCACGCTGTACCAGCTGTTTGATGCGGCACGCGCCATCCAAAAGGCTGTATTCACTGTGAACGTGCAGATGAACAAAATGATCTTCCATCCTGCCTGCTCCTTTCTATTCCTGTTCTTCCCTTACCTGCTTTGCAATCTGGCTGATTTTTTGCAGACGATGATTGATTCCCGAACGGGACACTCCCAAAAGCTCTCCCAGCTCCCGAAGAGACATTTCAGGATGGCGCAGACGCGCTTCTCCGGTTTCCTTAAGCACTACTTCCAGATTCTGGAACACGCCCATCTTTTTTAAGTAGCGGATATCCGCCGCCTGTGTTGTCGCCGCGCTGACTGTCTTTTCGATATTAGAAGTTTCGCAGTTGGTCACGCGGTTGATCTTGTTGCGCATATCCTTATAGATCTTGACGTTGACAACATCCATCATCGAGCCGGTCGCACCTACCATGGTGAGCAGCTCCTCGATCGATTTACTGTCCTTGCAGTAAAGGACCTGCTGTCCGCGGCGAACCATGTGCTTAAAATTCAGTTCCAGACTGTACAGCACCTCCATCAGTGCCTGCAAAGCGCAGCTGTCTGAAACCACAAATTCCAGATGATAGTCCTTTTGTGGGTCACTGATATTGGATGCACTCAAAAACGCCCCTGCTAAAAAGGCATGACGATGCTCGATATCCTCCAGCAGATCACGGTTATAATCCTTCAAATGTTCTTCATCATGACCAAAAAAGCGGAGGATCGTTTTGCGGTCCTCCTCATCATCCACGCTGACCGAATAGGTGGTCTGCTGGAAATTTCCGTTATATTCTCTGGTTGTCACGCTGGTCTGCATTGGAATCTGCTGAAAGATCAGCTTTGCATACAGCTTTGCGACATACTTGTTTTCAGTTGTCATGGCAATGCTTTCTGTGGAAAAGCTTTTGCCGCACAGCAGCATTCCATAGGAGAATGCTTTTTTATTTCGTCCGATCAGCCCCTTGTTATGGCTGATTTCGCTTTTTACTTTGGTTGCGAATGTCACTCATGTGACCTCCTTAAATCCTGCTTTCATTTTTTCTTAAAGCTGTATTCGAGCACAATGTTACAGCATCTTTTCCAGTTCAATTTCATGACGGATCGGGATTCCGTTGTCTGCCTTGAGCGGAATCTGTGGTTTCTGCTTTCTGGCACGATCCACCGCACCATATCTTAGGCAAACCATATCAAATCCTCTTTTTTGATAAAACTCTAAAGCATGCAGATTATCATTCGTCGTACTGACAACAATTCTTTTTCTATTCTGAGCTTTTTGCTCCTGCTCGAGCATTCCAATTAAATAGCTTGCTGCTCCCCGATTTTCAATCAGTGAATCCAGTGAGACAATCTCACAATCATCGCCGGCAACCGAATAGGTCAAAAGTGCTGTGATATTCCCTTTTTCCATCAGCAAAAATCCCGGCAAATTTGACAGGCAAAAGGTGGTGTCATGCACCACCATCTGCTCACTGCCCCATTGGGAACATACAAATTCCCGTACCTTCTCATCATCAGAAGGCAATATTTTTCGATATTCCATCTTGATTTACAACTTCTTTTTCTCGATATCCCGATGGCTTGTGATGACACGAAGCCCCTGGTTTTTTAAATGTTCTGAAAGCTTCTGCGCAATGGTTACCGAACGGTGCTTTCCGCCGGTGCATCCAATGGCAATCACCAGCTGGCTCTTCTGCTCGTCGTGACGGTAGAGCGGAATCATGTAGTCGATAAAGTCATAGAGCCTTGTCAAAAAGCCCTGTGTCTTCTGGGAATCCAGCACGTAGTCCTGAACTGCACGGTCAAGGCCGGTCTTTGGACGCAGCTGGATATCATAAAACGGGTTTGGCAGACATCTGACATCAAACATCAGATCTGCGTCCGCCGGAACCCCAAATTTAAAGCCAAACGAGATGCAGTTTACCACAAAATCATCTTTTTCCGGGTCATCACTGCGAAACAGCTCGTGAATGTTGCTTCGAAGCTGGGAAGCGGAAAGCAGCGTGGTGTCCAGTACAATATCCGCCCGTTCCTTTACCTGACGCAGCATCTCCCGCTCCTGACAGATGGCACGGTTGAGCGAGTCACTTCTTCCCATTAACGGATGTGGACGACGGGTAATCTTGTAGCGGTTAATCAGCTCTTCGGTCGCTGCATCCAAGAACAGAATCTGGTAGCTGACATGCTCCCGATCCAGCTCTGCCAGCGCGTCCAGCAGTTCCTTGAGTGCATCCTTTCCCCCGATGCTGCTGCGCAGACCTCTGGCGTCAATGACCAGCGCCACGCGGTCAATCGAAGATGATTCCGGCCCGATTCCACCCAGATGTGCGATCTTTGGAATCAGGGACGGCGGAATATTGTCCATACAGTATACACCGACATCCTCCAGCGCATCCACTGCCGCTGATTTTCCCGCACCGGACATTCCGGTCACAATAATAAACCGCATAAAGATTCTCCCCTTTTCAGGGCTACGGCAGGAGCCTTACTTCCATCTCCAGCTCAAAGCCCGTCTTTTCTTTTACACATTCCTTTACCTGACGCGCAAGCTCTAGTACATCCTGACAGGTTGCTCCCCCGATATTGACCACAAAACCGGTGTGTTTTGTGCTCACCTGTGCTCCTCCTACGGTAAAACCACGCAGTCCGCACTGGTCGATCAGCTGAGCCGCATAGGCTCCCTGCGGACGTTTAAAGGTACTTCCTGCACTTGGCAGATCAAGAGGTTGTTTTTCCTTTCTCTGACCGATGATTCGATCCATTTCTGCCTGAATGGCTGCCTGTTCTCCTTTTTCCAAAGAGAACGCTGCCCTGATAATACAGACACCCTGATATTCCTGCTCCATAAAACAGCTGTGACGATAGGAAAGATTGAGCTTTTCTGCCGGCACACGCTGGATGTTTCCATCTAGATCAAGATATTCCACCCAAATAAGCCGATCCTTCATTTCTCCGCCGTAGGCTCCGGCGTTCATATAGACAGCGCCACCTACGCTTCCTGGGATTCCCCAGGCAAATTCCAGTCCGGTAAGCTCTGCCCGGCACGCTGCAGCACACACAGAGGACAGTTTTTTCCCTGCCGGAGCTTCCAGAACCGTGTTGCTGATCAAAATTTCCCCGTCAAAATCAGAATCCAGCAGAATCACAACACCTTTTAATCCTTCGTCCGAGACCAGCAGATTGGAACCATTTCCAACAAACCAATGGTTTATCTGCATTTTTCTCAAAAACGAGAGCAAACAGGACAGCTGTTCCCGATTTTTTGGAATACATACTGCCGACGCAGGACCTCCAATCTGAAAGCTGGTATAATGCTTCATTGGTTCTTCCCACAAAACAGGAATTTCCTTTTCTTTGCACAGCGATGCAAGTTGTTCTTTTGTTGCGTTGTCCAGACAGGTCATGGAACAGCTCCTTTCTTATTGGGCAGTCCTGATTACCGGTTTAATCCCGCACGCTTCTGAGCAACAATCTGCTCAAAGCGCTCTACATCCGTATTGATGATGAGTCTTTCCGGGAAATCAATCTCGGTCAGGATCTTGATTGCTTTATCAAAAACGCCGATATTTGCGGCAAAGTGTGCGTCGCTGTCTACAACGATCGGCACTTCCAGACGTTTGCACCAGCGCGCAATTTCGGCGCAGTTGGACTCGGTATGTGGGCGGGAACCAAACGAACCATTGTCGATCTCCACAATTTTGCCGTATTCCTTGAATGCCTTGATGACCGTTTCGTGGTCAAAATCATATCTTCCGTCTCCACAGTGTCCGATAACATCTACATGAGGATTTTTTGCGATATTCAGCCATGCTTTTGTATGGTTCTCTTTTGTGCTTGGCTTAATACATGGTGTATGCATCGAAGCAATAACCCATTCCAATCCGGCAAGGATATGATCATCAATGTCCAAAGTGCCCTCTTCATCCATAATGTCTACTTCCGCACCGTGCAGGATGTTGACCCCATTATATACCGATGGAACTTCCCACTGATTGACACAGTGCCAGATATGCGGAGCATCCGGCATCTTTGGTCCATGCTCGGTCATTGCCATATAAACAAGACCTTTTTGTCTTGCTGCTTCGATATTTTCCATGATGGTACTGTAAGCATGATTGCTTGCAATGCTGTGAATGTGAGTATCTGCAATAAACTTCATCTTCCGTCTCCATCCTTTCCTTTTTCCCTAACTGTGCTTCTTTTTCCCTTAATAAGCGTTGTAGTCCGGTGCGTTGTTGAGCGCATCTGCCGGAATATCCTCTACCATACCAAGCTGTTTGAGCAGTTCCTGCGCAGCATTGTAACCCATCTTTTTCTGACGGTTGTTCATAGCCGCAACCTCGATAATGATAGCAAGGTTTCGACCGGTCTTAACCGGAATGGTCAGCGATGGAACCTTGATTCCCAGAATCTCGGTATACTCATCGTTCATACCCATACGGTCATAGACCTTTGTTTTGTCCCACTGTTCCAGAGAAATGACCATATCTACCTTTTCGGTCATCTTAACCGAACCCATACCAAAAATACGGCGGGCATTGATGATGCCGACTCCGCGCAGTTCCATAAAATGACGGATGTTTGCCGGAGAAGAACCGACCAAAGTCTTATCCGAAACGCGGCGGATTTCAACTGCGTCGTCTGCAATCAGTCGGTGTCCTCGTTTGATCAGCTCAATTGCGGTCTCGCTCTTACCGACGCCGCTTTCACCCAGAAGCAAGATACCTTCGCCATAAACCTCAACTAGAACACCATGGCGGGTAATTCTTGGTGCAAGGTCTACCTTCAATGTTGCAATCATTGTGGACATAAAGTCACAGGTATGCTGAGCGGTACGCAGCAACGGAACCTCGTATGTATTAGCAGCGGTTACCATCTCTTCCGGAATTTCCAGATTTCGAGTAATGATAACAGCCGGAATATTCTGGGAGAAAAATTTATCTAAGAATTCCTGACGTTCCTGTGGGGTATATTTTTCCATATAGGCAAATTCACCCAGTCCAAACATCTGGATTCGGTTGCTGTCAAAGTAATCATAAAAACCGCACAGCTGAAGACCCGGACGGTTGATATCTACGGTTTTGATCATGATTTCCTGTGGATCGCGGGGCATATAGACCGTTTCCAGCTTCAAATCCTCTATCAGCTTGGAAAGTGCAACGGAATACAGTTTTGCCATAAACAAATTCCTCCTCAAAAATCCTATATCACGAAATCTTTCTGATTTCTTGAATATTATGTTCCTCATAAAAAGAATAAAATTTTCTTTTATTATACCACGTTTTTTTCAGCAAGAAAACTCTCCAAAAGCAATTTCTTTTTTGACGATGGTCTGATATAATAAAATCAAAAAGTCATGTTTATTAAGGAGAAAATATAATGAATCTTATCATGAGCGATTGTCCGCTTTCCTTTTCCCCTTCTTTTTCTTCCGGTCAAAACACTGTCATTGATCTTTCAGCCCTGAATATTTCTCCCTGTCTGGGATGTTTTGGATGCTGGGTCAAGACACCGGGAAAATGTGTGATTCCCGATGATGCACACAAGGTTTATCCTTTGATTGCCAAAAGTGAAAATGTGATTTATGTTACACGTCTTTTCCATGGCAGTTACAGTCCTATCATGAAACGGATGCTGGAGCGTGCCATCCCGATTCAGCAGGCATTCCTGCACCTTTACCGCGGCGAAGTCCATCATGTTCCCCGCAATGTTGTACCCAAAAAAGCTGTCATCATCGCCTATGGCTGTGATGATGTGGAGGAACAGGAATTGTTCCGCAAGCTGACAGAGCGCAATGCCTTGAATATGCTTTTTACCGAATGCAAGGTTTTGTTCCCCTCAAAAGAAGAACTGGAACATAGTATCGAAAGTGAGGTATCCAGATGGACAAACTCTTAATCTTAAACGGCAGCCCCCGCTCACGTCGTTCCAATTCACAGAAGTTCACCCAAATACTGACAAAACACCTTTCCTGCGAGTGGGAAGAATGTTTTTTGTTTACCCAGAAACACCCGGAAATTTGCAGCAAATTGAAAGATTATTCTGATGTCCTCTTTGTTTTCCCTCTCTATGCCGACTCCCTTCCCTGCTGTGTTCTGGAATTTTTGGATTGTCTGTGTCAGAATCTTCCCGATTCCCGCCCTACTGTCCATCTGATGATCAACTGTGGATTTTTGGAAACGGAACAGAACAGTATTGCCATCAAAACACTTCAGCTGTTCTGCAAAAAATATGGTTTCCCGTTTGGGTCAAGCCTTTCGATTGGAAGCGGAGAAGCGATCCTCACCCCTCCGTTTCACTTTTTGTTTCAGCTCAAGCTTCATAAGCTGGCTAAATCGATACTGTGCTCCACTCCTGTCAAACTTTCGATTGCTCTTCCGATCTCGAAAGAACGCTTCGTTGCTGAATCCGAAAAATTCTGGCTTCGTGCCGGAGAAAAAAACGGTCTTACCAAAGAGCAGATGCAGTCACCCAATATCGAATAAAAAAAGGGATTCCAGTGCTTATGCCTGGAGTCCCTTTTCTGTATTCTGAAACAACAGTTCCTTTTTATGTTTGCGGTAATAAAGCAGTCCTGCCAGATCCGCCAAGAACCATCCGATTGGAATAGACCACCAGATACCGATCACGCCGATTGCCGGAATGGCAGAAAGCAGATAGGCAAGTGCCACACGGGTACCCAACGAGATAACGGTGAGCACCACCGAAATACCCGGACGCCGAACCGCACGATAAAAGCCGTACAGCAAAAACAGGCATCCGATCCCACAATAAAAGGTTCCCTCCACCCGCAGATACTGCACCCCGATGGATAGAATTTCGGTTTCCTGCGGCTGCACAAAAATCAGCATCAGCTGACGGGCAAAACCAAACACCAGCACAGAAATCACAAGACAGAATACCACCGTTACTGAAATCGCACTGCGGATTCCTTTGCGAATCCTTTCTTCCTGCTGTGCTCCAAAGTTCTGCGCCGCAAAGGTAGAAAATGCGTTTCCAAAGTCCTGTACCGGCATATAGGCAAAAGAGTCGATCTTGACTGCCGCTGCAAAGGCTGCCATGACCGCAGTACCAAAGCTGTTGACCAGTCCCTGTACCATCAGAATGCCAAAATTCATCACTGATTGCTGGATACAGGTCAAGAAGGCGTACTGGAAAATCTCCTTTAAGACGACAAGGTTCATCTTACGGTATTTCCGCTCCGGGAAAAACTGCGGGAATTTAACCAGCGTGTAGATGGTGATTCCCACTGCGGACAAAATCTGGGCAATTACGGTTGCCCAGGCAGCACCCGCTACCCCCATTTTGAAAACCAACACAAAGACCAGATCCAACACAATGTTGGTGATGGCAGAAAACGCCAAAAACAAAAGCGGTGCCAGTGAGTTTCCCACTGCACGCAGCAGTGCAGCAAAAAAGTTATAAAGGAATACAAAACTGATGCCGACAAAGATGACCCACAAATAATCGTACATCATCTGATACACGTCCGATGGAACATTCATAAAGCGAATGATCGGTTCAATCAGGACAAAAACCAGAAGATTGATCACGACTGTAACTGCCGCAATCATCACAAACGAAACAAAGATGCTGGACTTTAGCTTTTCTTCATTTCTCTGCCCGTAGCGGATAGAAAACACCGCGGAACTTCCCATACACAACCCCAACAGAATTGAAGTCAGGAAGGTCATCAACGAAAATGCACTTCCTACCGCCGCCAGTGCCTGCGCCCCCAAAAACTTTCCGACAATCAATGTATCCGCGATATTGTAAAACTGCTGCAAAAGATTTCCCGCAATCATCGGCGCCGCAAAGCTGAGCATCGTCCTGGTGATTGGTCCTTTTGTCAAATCGTGCTGCATCAAACTCACCCCTGTATGCTAAAAAAGGTTCAACAAACGCCATGTTTGCTGAACCTTCTCCTATGGTGAGGACAAGTGGACTTGAACCACCGACCCCTTGCATGTCAAGCAAGTACTCTAACCAACTGAGCTATGCCCTCTTATTTCGTGGTGGAGACGAGGAGGATCGAACTCCCGACCTTACGGATGCGAACCGTACGCGCTCCCAGCTGCGCTACGCCCCCGTATAGTTAACGTGGGATATTATACAGGATTTCACACAAAAAGTCAAGTGTTTTTGAAAAAATGGGAAATGGATTTCTCCCACATTCTGTGCTATCCTTATTCATGAAACAGATTCCAAACAAAAGGATTGATAATTATGAAAAAAGGGATTATTTTCGACCTTGACGGCACTTTATGGGATGCAACCGAACAGATGCTTCCTGCCTGGAACAAGGTTCTTCTTCGCTACGCTCCTGACCGTGAGCCAATGACGCTCGAAGAGGTGCGCAGCTTTATGGGGAAAACCGTAGCCGAGATTGCTGCAGCAGCTCTTCCAAACTTTCCTGAGGAAGAAAGAGTGGAAGTTTTTAACCGATGCAGCATTGAGGAACTTCCATGGCTGCGGGAACATCCGGGCAGCATCTATCCAAAGGTGCCGGAAATTCTTCAATTGCTTTCCAAAGAATACCCACTTTACATTGTCAGCAACTGTCAGGATGGCTATATCCAGACCTTTCTGGAGGTAACAGGCTTGGGAAATCTTTTTGAGGATTTCACCTGCTCCGGTATGACCGGGCTTGGAAAAGGTGACAACATTCGACTGATCGTACAAAAGCATCATTTGGACCGCGCAGTATACCTCGGAGATACACAGGGTGACTATAACGCCTGCCAGAAAGCACAGGTTCCATTCATCCATGCAGCATATGGCATGGGAAATGTTGACGCCGAGGTTCCTTCTATCAACTGTTTTGCAGAACTTCCAGACGCTGTTGCTGAGATCCTGAAGTAAAAAACAAAAGTTTTCGTCCACCTTTTTCAAAAGGTGGTGGTGTCCAGAGGCAACGCCTTTGGCCGCCTTCCGAAGAAGGCGGAATACTTTATCCGTGAAAGCGCCTTTGCGGGTGAATTTTTCAATCCAAAGTTTGGATTGAAAAAGAGGGGGCTTTTGTAAGAGAAAAGCCCCTTAAGAAACAAACGACACGCATTTTTCAGAAAAACCTCCCAGTGGGAGGTTTTTCTACTGTCTATACTATATCTACCAATTTATAGATGAACCGTTTTTTACTAAAGGTCGATTAGGACAAAATATCATTGAGCAAATGCAGATTTCTACTACCGAAAACTTCCCACTGGGAACTTTTCGGGGAGAGTCTATTCTAAACGTTAGCTCTTGAAACCCTTTTCACTTGCAGAAAAGGGAATTGAAAACAAGTTTTCAATCAGGAGTTTGCTCTTTTTACCCATAAAGGATTGGGCAAAATTGCCTGCGGCAACTGAGCAAAGCTCCTTTCGAGCTCTCAAAAATGCGCTTCTCAGAATAAAGTATTTCGCACTCTACTGAGTGCGACCAAAGACTCCGTCTTTGGAATCTGCGAGCTTTTTGTAAAAAGCTCGACTAAAAACTTTATTTTTATATCAACTACCCGTCTTCGCGCCGTAGGCGAACTGTCTCCAGCTTCAAGCTGAAAAAAGGATGCTCTTAAAAAGAGCATCCTTTTTTCTATCTCTTATTTTGCTTCAAAATATTTTGGCTCTTCACTTTCGCCCAGAACCAGGAACCCATCAAAGCCCTGTTCTTCCAGACGGTTTAAGAATTTGCCCAATTTCTTTGGCTTGATATAGGTGCTTGCTTCCACACCCTGTTCACGCAGTTTGTCGGTCATGCGTACTGCCTGCAAACCTTCTTCCTCGTTGCAAATAACTGCAATCCGTTTGCGGCGTCCCGGAATGGTAAAGCCCTGCTCCTCCAGAATCTGGAAGATACGCTCAAAGCCGATCGAGAAACCGACTGCCGGAACGTTCTCGCCGGTGAACTTGCCCACCAGACCATCATAACGTCCGCCGCCGCCGATTGCGCCGCGGAATTTGTTGCTCTGGATCTCGAATACAGTACCGGTGTAGTAGCCCTGTCCGCGGATGAGCAGCATATCAAATACAACATCATATCTTCCTGCTGCAAGCTCGTTGGCATCTGCGATGATTTTTTTCAGCTGTTCGATATAGGTTGGTTCCCCGCAGAGCTGTTCTGCCTGTTCGATGGTACATCCACCTTCCAGCAAAGATGCGATCTTTTCGCAGGATTCTGCCGAAACTTCCTTTTCGCCCAGTTCCTTCATCACACCTTCGGTACCGATTTTATCCCATTTATCCAGAGTGATGCACACGCTGTCCATCATATCATCTGCAATACCGATATTGTGCAGTACTCCTTTGAGTACGCGGCGGTCATTGATCTTAATGGTAAACGAACCGATGTCCAGCTTGAGCAGTGCAGCTGCTGTAGTGTGAATCAGCTCCAGCTCGCACAGAGGAGAATCGCTTCCCAGAATATCAATGTCACACTGTACAAACTCGCGCATTCTTCCTTTCTGCGGACGCTCTGCGCGGTAGGACTTGTCAATCTGGATACATTTAAATGGCAAAGACAGCTTTGCGCGGTTTGCTGCATAAAAACGGCTCAGCGGCAGGGTCAGGTCATAGCGCAACCCTAAATCCGCAAGATTTTTGTAATCCTGTTTTTCCAGCGCAGCATCCAGCTTGTCCCCACGTTTTAAAATCTTGAACATGAGGTTTAAATTGTCGCCGCCCTCGCTCTTTTCCAGGTTTTCCATATCCTCAATAGCAGGGGTTAAAATGCGTTCAAAACCGGCTGCACGATAAGTTTCCAGAATGCTGTTCTGCAAATAGTCCCGCAACAGTGTCTGCGATGGCAGATAGTCCGCGGTTCCCTTAACTGGGTTCATCTTCATAAAACATCTCTCCTTGATACCGTTTGTCTTATTGCTTTATCATACTACATCATCCGCATCTTGTCCAGATAAAATTGAGTGCTTTCTCCTGTTGTTTCCTAACAACCCTTAAACGGCACTCAACTTTGATATCCCGCCCCATTGGAGGAAGAAGAATCTCCGGTAATATTATCACTCTGTTGCGGTTGCTCTCCAGAAGAAAAATCCGATGACAAATATTGATCCAAGGTCAAACAGTCTGTCCTAAGCTCAGGATGGGTTTCCCCCATCTGCCAGATTGTTTCAAAATCCCATCCATCGAAATTTTCCTGCTTGTTGATCTCGTTGTAGTAAAGACCCTGCGCCGTCATCAAGGCAGTATCCCCTACCGGATATCCTGCCTTCCAGTGTGCGTTATAATCCATAAAGTAATAGCAGCTCACGTCCTGATCGCTCTCGTATCCGACAAAGCCGCCGACTGTTTTGGCAACCTCCATGGTCTTGACCGCTCCCGTCGACAGGCAGTTTGTCAGAGTGCCGATATTCATTCCTGCAAAGCCGCCAATATAGCGCAGATAGATCTCCTTTTCAGAGGACTGGGTACCCCATTCCGGCGTTGGGAAATCGGTTTTAGCAAGCAAGCTTTCTCTCGAATCTGCAATCACATCCCCGAAGGAAGCGCAGTTTTCCACAAAGGTCTGATCTCCCAGGCATCCACCAAAACCGCCCAGTGATTCCTCTCCATAAACATCTGCGTCAACAGTGCATCTGGAAATCAGGACCCTCTCAGCGCCTGTTCTTCCTACAAAACCGCCGATATCATTTGCCAACCCATGCACCGTACCGGTAAAAGAGCAGTTCTGGATTGTAACATCGACCGGGATCTCACTCAATCCGTCCGCGCCACGGTTGCTGCCGGCAAATCCGACCAGTCCGCCCGCCATCTGGCAGGCAGTGACCGTTCCATTAACGTGTAGCCCGTCCACAAAGGCATTCCCACCAATTACACCGAAAAATCCAGCTGCTTCACCATATCTTCCTTCCGAGACATTCAAACCGCTGACGGTATATCCTTGTCCCAGAAAAGTTCCTCGGAAGGTTGCTCCGATCGAGCCGATTGGTGTAAACGGTTCATTTTCCAGATCAATGTCATTTTGCAGCACAAACACCATGTTTTCGGTTTCGTTTCCCTGTGCCACCCAGTCAGAAAGGTCAAACAGATCCTGTACTGTAGAAAGCTCAAACACCTGTTTCCCCTGCACTTCCTGCATGGTCTGATAAAAGGCAGGGGCATTTTCGGGAATGGACGGCTGCGTTTCCTCCGGTTCTTCCGGCTGCACCGATTCCACCGATTCGCCAACCACCGGCTGCGGGTCCTGCTGATTAAGCTGGCGACTTTCACAGGCACACAGGGAAGCCAGCAGCAAACAAAGTAAAATCACAGTCTGTATTTTCTTCATAAACACCCCTCCTTTTGGATGATTCTCTACAATTATTTTTCTATGTCTGGCTGTTTGATACCACCGTATGGTTTGACCCGCAGCTGATCGAGAGTAGACTGGATTGCTCCGGTCGGACAGGCAGATTTACAGTCGCCGCAGCGAATACAATCAAAGCTGTTTGGCTTTTCCCAAACCGGAATATCCATTCCGCAGACACTTTTACATTTACCGCAGTGGATACATTTTGCTTCATCCACCGAAAAGCGGTACAGTGCAATTGGATTAAAGACACCGTAAATCGCTCCCAGTGGACATACATATTTGCAGAACGGACGATAGTATTTGATCGACACAAAGAGGATCAGCAGCAGAACAAACATCTTCCAGCTAAACAAAAATCCCACTGCAGAACGGAGCGTTGGATTGCTTGCCAGAAGTGGAAGCCCACCAAGCAATGTACCGCTTGGGCAGATATATTTACAGAACCACGGATCGCCCATTCCAGTGATACCCACTACCGTCATTGGAAGCAGGATCACAAACAGCACCAAAATCACATAGCGCAGATACTTTAAGACGCGATGTCCTGGCATATTTTTCTTCTTTCGAAACAGCGGAATTTTGTGCAGAAGATCCTGTACCAATCCAAACGGACAGAGCCATCCGCAGACAAACCGTCCCAATAGTGCTCCAAACAGCATCAGGAATCCAAACACATAACAGGATACACGGAATTTCCCACTGTCCAACACCGCCTGTAACGAACCAATCGGGCAGGAACCCAGTGCTCCCGGACAGGAATAGCAGTTGAGTCCCGGCACACAGACATATTTTATCTGTCCTTTATAGATCTTTCCTTCGAGGAAGCCCTTTGCATATCCGTTGGTTACCGCAAACCATGCTGCCTGAAACCAGAGGCGGATATTTTTCTGTTTCTTACCCAATTCCGATACACTCCATACAGATATTGATTGCCTTTGACAGCACCAGTTGGGCCTCCCCTGTCAGGGTTCCGACCGCAATCATCACAACAGCCAGTGCTGCAAGGACGAGCGAAAATTTACTTGTCTTCATCTTTATTTCTCCAACATTGCAAGGCGGTTATTGATTTCTTCCTGCCATGCTGCTTGATCTCTTGCGCCAATAACAGACTCACCCACTTCTTTGCCCTGTGAATCTACAAAGAAGGTTGTTGGAACACCGATGATATTTTCCATCAGGAAATTCAGCATTTCATCGTCAGGAACCAGGTGGGTGTAGTCTGCTCCGGTCAGCTCCACAATCTGATTTGCAAGTTCAATCTGGCTGTCCACACGATTTGCATCCATGTCCACAAGATCGGTACAAAGGCCTATGATCTGTACCTGTCCACCGTTCTGTTCATATTCATCCGAAAGCTTGGCAAGCTCCGGCATTTCACTCAAACATGGTTTGCAGGAGGTTGCCCAGACATTAATCACAGTAAGATCATGACCTTCAAAGATCGTTTTATCAATCTCATCACCTGCAAGATTGGTCAGAGACATTTTTTCAAATGCACCTTCTTCTGTGGATTGTTCCGCAGACTGCTCCTCAGTATCTTCTGGTTGTTTTTCAGTATCTTCTGGCTGTTCCTCAGCATTTTCTGGTTGTTCTTCAGTATCTTCTGGCTGCTCTTCCACAGTTTCCTCAGCAGGAGTTTCCGAAGAAGCTTCTTCCTGTGTTTGCTCTGTAGACTGTTCTGTGGTCTTTTCTTCCGAAGACTGTCCACAACCAAACAGACTGAACGTCATTGCCGCTGCGATAATAAAAACAGTTAATTTTTTTAACATTCTTTTTTCCTCCTAAAAAGGTCCCTATTTTTAAGGTTTTGTTTTGATACAGCTATCTTTCTACATTATACCGGCTATTGTTACTTGTGTCCAGTCATTTCCCTTTTTCTGTGTTTCCTTTGTGATTATCAACTACTTTTATTCTCGAAAGGTGAAGGAAATTGTTTTTCCTTACCGTTTTATCAAAAAGAAAAGTTTTTTGTATGAAATCTTCGAAAACATCCAAATTCAGATTGATTTTTGTCAGACATTGCCCTATACTTTATTTAGTAAAACGAGACAATTCTCATTGGAGGTCAGTTATGCGTATTGCAATCTTCACCGAAACCTATCTGCCGCAGATCAACGGCGTTGTTACACATATTAAAATCTTAAAAGAAGGATTGGAAGCACTCGGTCACACCGTTTTGATCGTTACTGCCGATTCCAAAACCCGCAAACATTATATTAAGGATAATGTTCTGCACTGTCCGGCCCACAACCTCAAACGAATTTACGGTCTAGATCTTGCTTCTCCGGTCAGCCGTTCCCGTCTGCATTATCTTCGTGAATTCAACCCGGATATTATCCATGTACACAATGAGTTCAGCATCGGTTTGAGCGGCATGGCAATCGCCAAAATTCTGCATGTACCGGTCGTTTACACCTTACATACCATGTACGATGACTACATCTATTATATTGCACCAAAACCATTGGTTCCTCTTACCAAAAAGCTTTCGCACCGTTACTTCCGTCTCTTCCCGAAATACGCAAACGTGGTAACCGGACCTTCCAAAAAATGCCAGGAATACACCACCGAAATCGGAAGCGACAAAAAGGTTGAGGTAATCCCGAATCCGGTTGAACTGGATGCATTCTCCCCGCAGACCTCCACTCCGGAACAGAGAGAAGAGATCCGCAAGACCTTCGGCATCCCGTTAGATGCGACTGTTGCCTGCTTTGTAGGACGTCTTGGTCAGGAAAAGAGCGTGGATGTCCTGTTAAAATTCTGGGCAGAAGAAATGAAAAAAGAGGACAACATGTATCTTCTGATCGTAGGCGATGGTCCGGAAAAGCCAAAACTGGAAGAACTTGCAAAAGAGCTGCACATTACTGATACTGTTATCTTCACCGGCAAGGTAATGCATCCAGAACTGCCGCCATATATTCACACCTGCGACATCTATGTCACCGCTTCCCTGTCGGATACCAACTCCATCTCGATGCTGGAAGGTATGGCGGGCGGACTTCCTGTTCTTCAGCTTTACGATGAGCTCAATGCCGATCAGGTTCGCGATGGTGTCAATGGTTATATGTTCCGAGATGCAAAAGAGATGGGAGCGCGCCTGCGCCAGATCCGCGATATGGATAAGGATGAGCTGGACAAGCTGAAAACCTCCGTTATCCAATCGGTTAAAAACTCCGGTGCCGAAACACTGGCAAACTACATCCAGACCATCTATTATCAGATTTACAAAACCGTTCCGCCAAAAAAATCTCCGATCCTGCACCTGTCCGGGCTCCTGTCCCAGAACGGGTTCCGTCATAAATAGCATTTTAAAACACCCGATCCGGTAACGTTCCGTTATCGAATCGGGTGTTTTTTACACGCATTTTTCTGTAAATTGCGCAAAATGATATTGATTTTTGATTTCGGATGTGCTAGACTTCATCTAAGCATTTTCACTTGTTTTTTATTTTAGAAAGGTGGTTTTTTTATGGATATTTCCCTGTTCACCAGCTGTAAGGAACGTGTTTTAGCAAATTGCGGCAAAGTCATCGTCGGAAAAGATGAAGCGATTACCCTTGTATTCACCAGTTTTCTCTGTTCCGGTCATGTCCTGCTGGAAGATGTTCCTGGTACCGGAAAAACAATGCTTCTTCGCGCCTTTTCCAAAACAATCGGCGGAAAGTTTAAGAGAATCCAGTTCACACCGGACCTGCTTCCTTCCGACCTAACCGGTATCAACTTCTACAACCAGAAAACAGGGGAATTCCAGTTCAGAGAAGGTCCTCTTTTCTCCAATATTATTCTTGCTGACGAAATCAACCGTGCCACTCCACGAACCCAGTCCAGCTTGCTGGAAGCAATGGAGGAGCGTCAGATCTCGGTAGATGGCACCACAACCCGCCTGGAAGAACCATTCATGGTTATGGCAACCCAGAACCCTCTGGAATCCTATGGTACCTTCCCACTTCCGGAAGCACAGATCGACCGTTTCTTCATGAAGCTTAAACTTGGCTATATGACAAGAGAGGAAGAACTGTCTGTTATCTGCCGTCCTTCCACTGGTAAGATTGTAGATGAACTGGAATGTGTTGTTTCTCTGGAAGAGATTGCAAAACTCAAGGAAATGATCCCTCAGATCACCGTTTCCGACGATGTTGCCGGCTATATGATGGATATTGTCACCCAGACTAGAAAGGAATCCCACTTTGCGCTCGGCGTTTCTACCCGTGGTGCAATTGCACTTTATAAAGCATCTCAGGTAACCGCTACCTTTGCTGGACGCGACTATGTCATTCCGGAAGATGTCCGCTACATCGCTCCGTTTGTACTGGGTCATCGTGTCACCGTAAACGGTACGGCACGCCCAGGTGAAATCGAGAAATACTTCCAGGAAATGCTCGCTTCGATTCCTAGCCCTCTGGAAGCAATCCGCCGTTAACACCTAAAAAGGAGATGATTCCTTGATTTCATTCTTCATTTTCTTTACTATTTTTCTGATTGCGGTGGAGATCTATTCCTATCATAACGGCCTGAAAAAAATTACTTATGATGTCCAGCCTTCCCAAACACTGCTGGAACCGGATGAAAAATTCAAGGTCAACACCATTGTAGAAAACCACAAATTCTGGTTTTTGCCCTATCTTCACCTGATTGAGGCTTTTCCGCAAAACATTCAGATCCCGGGGGAAGAAAAAAACATTACAGAAGAGGGAATTACTTATTCCCTCTCCTCTCAGCTCTCTACTAATTCTTTTGCCAAAATGAGCAGCGCAAAATTAAATTCCAGCTTTTACATGATGCCTTACCAGCGGCTGACTCGCACACTGGAAGCCAGCCTTCCAAACCGCGGAAGGTATCTTTTCAGCGGTTGCTACCTTAATGGCGGCGATTTTCTGGGGCTTCAGGACAACTCCAAAGAGTTTACTACTTATCAAGAAGTTGTTGTCATGCCAAGAGCATCTAACTCGCCGGAGTTTGAATCACTGCTGGGTGGATTGATCGGCGACATCTCGATCCGCCGCTTCATTTTCGAAGACCCCATGCTCACCATCGGTTTTTCCGACTATACTGGCCGGGAACCGATGCGCGATATCAGCTGGACGCAAAGCGCCCGCCTTGGCAAAATGATGGTCAAAAACTACGACCATACCACCGATATCTGTATTTCGGTTATTTTAAATGTGCAGTCTGCCCTGAATACACAGGAAGAAGATGTGCTTGTTGAGCAATGTTTTTCCCTGACCCGCTCTCTGTGTGAACAGCTGGAAAAGAAGCATATCAAATATAGCTTTGTCACCAATGCCATCCCGATGGGAATGTTGGATTTGGTTTCCAGCGTGGAGCAGGGACTGGGAAACGTCCACTTCTATACCATCATGGAAATTCTGGGTAGAGCTTCTCTTTCTGCATGTGAAAACTTTTCTGTTACCCTGCGTCGTGCTTGCCGTACCTGCGAACAGGGACAATATTTCATTGTCATCAGTCCAAATGAAAATGAAATTTGGAAAGAAGCTTATGACAAACTGGTCGATATTTCCGGCAATAAAACCTTTTTAATCACTCCTGAAGTGCTTAAGAAACAGGAGAATGGGGAGGCAATTGCGTGACCTACTGTTACTTCTTTCTGATTTTGGGAAATCTTTCCCTGCTTACTGTCGCAGCAAGTTCTTTTTTATCTCTGACAAGCTGCAGCATCTCTGTTTTTTCTCTGTTTGTTCTGACAATTGGCTGCACTCTGGGATTCTTCCTATATGGAAAAAATCCCAAACTTCGTTTTTTGTCTCTACTTGTTTTTCCTCTGGCATTTTGGGGAGTACATGACCTGCCCACTGCAATCGGTGTCACCTTCATAACAATTTATGCAGTATTTGTTATCTTCAAATCCCAGTTCGTAATCAGCTACAACGAAAGGCATGATTTCTTTTTTCTATCCCTTAAAATTCTGGTCATCTGTGCCTTTCCACTTTTTACCTTCTGTCTAATCAACAACCAACCGGAAAAAATCGCAGATACCCTGCTCTTTGTGCTGATTTCTATGCTCAGCACCCTGATGCTTACCCAAATTCTGCGGCATGATATCTCGGTTATTCAACAGCCTAAATTCTTTTTTAGCTGTATCGGTGTATTTGCCTCCGTTTTTCTGCTTGTATCCGTAGTAAAATCAAATGCATTCTGGGTTTTGGTTCGTTCTGTTTTGAAGGGATTTTATCGTTTTATCTTTGCTCCGTTCATCCTGATTTTAATCAATATTATTGGAAAGATCCTTTGGTTTATCGTTGGTCCTTTCTATCCCGACCTTCAGCAATCAACAAGATCTTTTTACGAAGTCATGTTGGAACGAATGAGTATGGTTCCTGCTGAGGAACTGGTAAAAGATGAGTGGCGTGGTACACCGTCTGATACTTTTCTTAATATACTCCTCGTGTTGTTCTTCATCGCTGCTTTCATTGTCTGTATTCTTTTCCTGGTACGCTTGCTTAAAAAGGTAACACATCGTATCCACCATACCTCTGCAAGCCTGACCCGTTCCACTCTGGCAAGTCGAAAAAGCAACGGGGACGATATTCCGCTTGACCTGGTGCCTCCAACCGAACCAAGAAAAGCAGTTCGCTACTATTATCGCCGCTTTTTACAGATTTGTCAGCACTTTGGAATTGACTTTTCTCCTGATTGCAACAGCCTGATGGTAGAACAGCAAGCCAAAGCCTGTTTCCAGCGAGAAAGCATGTGGAAGCTGTCACAGATCCGGGAAATTTACATCAAAGCACGATACAGCCGACATCCTGTCAGTGACAATGATGCCCAGCAAATGAAAGAACTGTATCAGCAATTGAAATCAGAGGAAAGCAGTTCCGATCAAGAATAGTCGATTTATTTCATTACAAGGAGGGAAGTCTGTATGACCTATTGTTACTTTTTTCAGATGTTGGGAAACCTTTCCCTGTTCTATTTTGTAGCAAACTCCTTTTTGTACGCATTCCAGCTGAAGATTTCTCTCTTCCCAACCATTTTGCTGGCACTTGCATGCAGTCTGGGCTTTTTCTTAAACCAAAAGAAACCCAAACTTCGCTATTTGTCCATTATTTTTATGCCGCTGGCACTTTTGTCTGCCTCTAACCTTTTCTGTGCTCTTCTGATTTTGCTGTCTATTGTCTTTTGCGCAGAAAACATTATCCATTCGCGTTTTTCGTTTAGTTACGAAGAACGACTTAAGTTTTTTTATCTGTTCTTTAAAGTGCTGATCGTATGCTTTTTCCCCGTTACAATTTCTGATGTTTTCCACTCGCTTTATATCCCAGATTCTCTGGCAAGGGAATTAAACTTTTTGATTCCCTTTGCTCTGATGTTTCTTGTCAGCACCATCCTGTTGTTGCAGATTCTGCGCCATGACGACTCGATGATTGTCAAACGGAAGTTTAAGCTTACCTACATCAGTGTGTTCATCGGAATCTTTTTTGTTATCTTTATCATCAGTTCCCCGATGTTTTTGTCTTTCCTTGCATTTTTACTCAAAACTCTTTACACTTTGATTCTCGGTCCACTGATCATCATGTTAGGCAGCATAATCGGTAGTGTTCTCTGGTTCATTATCCAACCATTCTATCCGTACATCCAATCCTGTGTTAGATATGTTGCATCTCTGATAAAAGGAGAACGTTCTGCCATCGCTCCTGAAAGTGATTTTTTAAAAGATTTTATCAGTAAGCCTACTGCTTCCTTCGGCGAATTTTTCCACGGATTATTCTCTTTGACTGTCATCATCGTTTCCATCTATGTTCTCATTCGACTGCTCAAAAAGATGCGGCATCATTTCCACTATTCCTCAGTTCGGCAATCCCGATCTACATTAAATGAGAAGGAACGCATCAAGGAGGATATTCCTCTCGATCTTGCTCCTCCAGGAGAACCTCGTAAGGCAGTTCGCTACTATTATCGCTGCTTCTTGCGCACCTGCAAAACATTGGGACTTCTCTTTTCTCCCGATGCAAACAGCTTCATTGTAGCACGTGATGCAAGAGAATATTTCCAAGAAGAAAGTTTGCATAAACTTTATGAGATGCGTGACATCTACATCAAAGCTCGATACAGCAAACATCAGATCAAATCCAACGATGTCAATCAGATCAAACTGCTGTATGAAGAACTCAGTCAGGAAGAGATACATCAGAAAAAGAAAAAAGTTCCAAAGAAAGACGAGATGTTGGATGCTTCCTACGTTCATCTCCCGCCTAAAGAACATGAAAACTTTGATCACCTGCAAAACTAAAGAAACCCCGCTCCAATCTTGGAGCGGGGTTTTCTTAATCATTATGTATATTTAGGCTTTGATGATCTTTTCAAATGCATCCAGTGCACGGTCGATATCCTCGCGACTGGTATCGTGGGTTGTTACGAAACGGAACTCACCATCTTCGATTCCATTAATCTTAACACCTGCTTCCAGCATTTTTTCCGGCAGAGAGTCAATTACTTCTTTTGGAGCATCCAGTTTAAAGAATACCATGTTGATCTCAACGGAATTCATGTCCAGAGTAACACCCGGCATTTGCTGCAGGCGCTGTGCCATATATTTTGCGTTGTCGTGGTCTTCCTGTAAACGTTTGGTCATAACCTCCAGCGCAATCAAACCTGCTGCTGCCAAGAATCCGCACTGACGCATTCCGCCACCCAGCATCTTACGATTTCTTCTTGCGCGCTCAATATACTCCTTGCTTCCTACCAGCATAGAACCTACCGGCGCACACAGTCCTTTGGAAAGGCAGAACATAACCGAATCTGTGCAGGCTGCAATCTCCTTAACATCAACACCCAAAGCAGTTGCTGCATTAAAGATTCTGGCGCCGTCCATATGAACCGGAATATTTTCCTCTTTCGCCATCTGATAAACCTGCTGTAATCTTTCCAGAGGCACTACCTTACCGGTTGCCAGAGGCTCTTCCACACAGATTAATCCGGTGTAAGGATAATGGATGTTGCTTCTATCGCGGATTGCTGCACGAATCTGTTCAGCGTCAAATAAACCGTCCTTAAAGTGCAGGGTACGGATAAATGCCTGCGAAAGAACTGCAGCGCCGCCAACTTCATGCGCTACGATATGTGCTGTATCAGAGAGAATGACTTCGTTTCCGCGCTGAATATGACTCATAACCGCAACAGCATTACCCATGGTTCCGCTTGCCATAAAGAGAGCTGCTTCCTTGCCCAACATCTCTGCTGCTTTACGCTCCAGCTCATTCATGGTCGGGTCGTCGCCATATACATCATCGCCAACCTGTGCGCGGTACATTGCCTCACGCATTTCCTGGGTCGGCTGGGTAACGGTATCACTTCTCAAATCAATCCATTTTTCCATAAAAAAGACCTCCCTTTTTCATCGCATCCGTGCGTCAGTTATATTCTCGCCTTTTGCCCGGCGGATTTATTCTCTTAAAATTATACTAAAATATGTTTGTTTATTCAAGTATTTTTTAATAATTTTAACAGTTCCAGTCGATTTTAGCTGGATTTTCCTCGTGTTCAACTGCAATTTCTTGAAGTCTCTGATACATTTTCTGACATTCTTCTGCGGCAATCTGTTCATACACCGCATCCGTTTCTTCGGTTCCAACCCTGTCATAGGCCAGAGCTGCTGCCGCATAAAAACACATCCCCAGTGCGCTGGTCGGTGTGGAAATGGAGCTGAGCGATGAGCTGATCGCTCTGACCGCAGCCTGTTCTGATGGCGACAATCCTGGTTGTTTTGCCTGCGCCATCACTTCTTTGGCTACTGCTCTTACTTCTGCAAGCTTCTTTTCTTTTGCAAGATAGGCCTGCGCTATTTCCAGAGCCAATTTCACACAGTCTGATTTCAGCGTCGATTTTTCATAAATTGGCAGCATCACCTGCTGTGCGTAGGAAACTGCCCAACAAGAAATGGTATGTTTGCTCTGTGTTTCAATTAAACGCATCAGTGAAATAATATAGGGAGAATCTGGACTCCCCAGCATTTTTCTTAATTTTGCCATTCTAACCCCTCCCTTTTTATCTTACCATATTCTATTTTTTGTTCCAACAAAAAAAAGGACAATTTCCAGAAGAAACTGTCCTTTTTGAGAAAAACTATGCTTTTGCCGCTTTTGCAGCCTTCTTTTCCTGCCACAGAGTCCACAGGGAACCGGAGAGGAATACAGAAGAATACAGACCGGAAATAACACCGACCATCATTGGAACTGCAAAGCTGAGGATAGAAGAAACGTTCATCATGACCGCTACAACACAGATACAGATCAGTGCCATAACTGTGGTCAGAGAGGTTGTTACGGTTCTTCTCAGGCACTGGTTAATGCTCATGTTAACCAGTTCACCCAGTTCCATCTTGTTGCCGTAATAACGTTTGTTTTCACGGATACGGTCATAGATAACGATGGTATCGTTAATCGAGTAACCGAGGATGGTCAGAACTACCGCGATAAAGTTATCGTTGATGGTAAAGCCAAGAAGTACAAAGACGCCGTAAGCAATCAGTACGTCGTGAATCAGCGCGATAACGGAAACGACACCAGCGGAAGCACCGCCGATCTTGCGGAAACGGAAGCCGATGTATACAATCATGATAACCGAAGCAAATACAACTGCTACGATACATTTTTTGAAGAATTCCATACCCATAACTGGATCAACGTTGTTGATATCGGAAGCTTCAATTTCATTGTCTGCATAGGTAGTCTGCAGTTCTTCCAGCAGACCGGTCTGAGTTTCGGTGGTCAGGTTTTTGTTGGAAGTAAGGCTTACTACCATGCTGGTCTGTCCGGTTACGCTGTTCTCCTGTTTCTGAACGGTAACGTCCTGTCCCAAAAAGCTTTCTACAGTCTTGCCAAATTCGTCCGGAGTAATGTCACCGGTATAGGTATAGGTGGCAATTGAGCCGCCCTTAAACTGAATGTCCAGTTTTGGTCCAACCACGATTGTGATGATCAGAACCAGCACCAGCGCTACAATCGAAATTCCAAAGAAAATCTTTCTTTTTCCAATGATATCCAGTTTCATTATTTTTCACCTCCATACAGCCATGCCTTGCGGAATGGTTTGAATCCTGCAAGGGAGCGCAGCATCAATCTGGAAGAAAGAACACCCATCAGGAAGTTGAGGATGATGCTGACAAGCAGGGTGTAACCGAAGGAGTATACCGAACCTGCGGTTGCAGTTCCCAGTCCCATCCAGGAGAACAGGAAGTTAAATGGAATTGCAAAGATACTGTCGCTTGGACCAAAGACACCCATCAGAATGATTGCAATGAATACTACGGTAATGTTACTGTCGAAAATTGCCGAGAATGCATTCTGGAAACCGGACTGAATCGAAGCATCGATGCCTTTTCCGGTACGGATCTCTTCACGGATACGTTCTGCGGAGATGATGTTTGCGTCAACACCGAATCCAAGACCCAGGATAATACCTGCAATACCTGGAACGGTCAGAGTAAAGGATGGGAACACTGCAAAGAAACCAGTGATTGCTGCGATGGTTCCTGCAAGCTGACCCATCAGAGCAATGCTTGCTACAAAACCTGGCAGACGATAGTAAAGAATCATAAACAGCGCAATAATGATAAATGCTGCTGCACCTGCTTTTACCATGGCATCTTTTGCACCCATACCGAGGGTTGGGGAAATTGCATTGTAGCTCTGGGTTACCAGTTCAAATGGCAGAGCACCGCCGTTAATCTGGTTTGCAAGCTCTACTGCGCTTTCCGCTGTAAAGTTACCGCTGATCACACAGCGACCGTCTGTAATCTCTTCATCTACGGTTGGAGCAGAAATAACTTCGTCATCCATGAAGATGGAGATCTGTTTGCCAACCTGTTCTTTGGTTGCTTCTGCCCATTTTTCTTTTGCTTCATCTTTGAGGACCAGAGAAACAACCGGTTGCGAAACACCTGTTGTAGGGTCCTGCTGCATTACAAACTCTGCTTTTTCTACATCAGCACCGGTCAATACAGGTTCTCCTGCATTTGCACTGAGCAGACCTGTTGTCTGGTCGATCGGTACATCCTTGTAAAATGCAAGCTGAGCGGTTTTGCCAAGCTCTTCAATTGCTGCTTCCGGATTAAAGTCCTGTTCGTTGGATTTCCATGGGAAACGAACAATAATACGGTCGGTGTTTGTATCGGTGTAAACCTCACTGTCGGTGATGTTCTGGTTGAGCAGTCTGGTTTTGATAACCGATTCTGCTGCGGACATCTCCTCATCGGTTGCGTCGACTCCTTCCGGTGGGCTGAAGGTTACATCGACACCGCCGCGGATATCGATACCCCAACGGATATCGTCTGCGCCCTTGATATAGGTGCGGTCGATATCACCGTATTTGGAACTAACGCCAAAAAATGCTGCATAAGTTAAGAGTGCCAGTATCGCAACTACCACGAAAAAAACTGGCTTGCCAACTCTTTTCATCTGCAATCCTCCAATTCCTGTCTCTGAAAAAACTCTTTGGGTCTTCTCAGATTATTTTTGCCATTTTATAGCATTCATAACGCATATTATATTGCAAATTCCCTAAAAAGTCAATTTTATTATCCTCTTTTGTGCTTTTGTTCATAATTCTTTTTCATCTTTTGCTTTTCTTTTCCACAAAATGATTGTAATATGCATGATTTATGCCCTATCAGTGCTGTTTATTCTAAATCCAGTGCTGTCTGAGACGTTGTCTCCTCTCCTGTCAGCACATTGCGGTACAGAGAATAAAGCGAGGATGCCGACCAGCTAAAGTTGGTTGTATGCAATCCTTTTCCATTAAGAGGATGATAATTTTCCCGAATCGGTTCATCGCCCAAAAGCCCCTGCGCATGGTCAAAGATCTTGTACGCAAGCTCTCGTGCTTCTTTCTGATAACCATAATTTTGTAGCGCTTCTATTCCGTACATTGCCTGATCCAACCAAACCGGACCTCTCCAGTATTTGTCCGGTGCAAAGCTCTCGCTGTCCCGGGACACCGTGCCAAGCGGCACAAACGTGTTAAACTTCTCCGTATCAAGCATATTGGCGATAACCCTCTCTGCCTTTTCCTTGGGAGCCAGCTTTGCCCATAGTGGAATCCAGCCTTCCGGACCCTTTCCACGGTTTACAAGCAATCTTTTACCCGAGCTACCCGAGCCGCTCAGACTGATTTGCAGGTCATAATAATAGCCGGTCTGTTCATCAAACATATAGGTGTTAATATAGTCGCGGACAAACTTCGCCTCTCTTTCCCAACGACAGACATCCTCTGTTTTTCCCAACAGCTCTGCCATTGATTTTAAAAATCCCTTTTCTGCGTACAGGTAGGCATTTAAGTCCACCGACTCCTGATTGATGGAATAGCCAATCACCTGCCCGCTGCTGTCTTTGTTTTCAAAGACCTGTACCCCTGGGTCATCTTCTCCCATTCCATTTTTATCAAAGCGGGGTGCATTGTCCATGCCGCTCTCCCACGCCGCGGCTTCTATCACGGCATCTGGATCAAACACTTGGTCGTTGTTTTCGTTTGTTTTCCAGTTTGCCTGATCTACCATCGCGCCATACTCTGCGATTCCGTTTTTGTCCGCATCGCGATTCTGATACCACCACTCATGATAAGCCACCAATTTTGGGTACATCTCCTCCACGAAGCTGACATCTCTGCTCTGACGGTAAACGTTCCATACTGCCCAGGCTGCCAAAGGCGGTTTGGAATTTCGCTCATTCCAGTTTCCGCCGTCTCCGCCGCGCTCCTGATTCTGGTTATAAAATACGCAGTCAATGATGGTTCCTTTGTCGTATGGACGCAGTGCATCTTCCTGTCCAATCTGGTAATCGAACAGTGCCCGGATGTTATCCTTTGCAAGCTGTGGATGAAATGCGCAGACTCCCACCGCATGCTTCCAGGAATCCCACGCCCACATTCCGATAAAATACTGATAGGATGTGGACGGCACTACGCCATCATGCCGGATTGCTCCGGCAGCGCTTTGCCAGTTGGTCATCAAGGTCTCGATTGCTTTGACTGCTGCCCTTTTATAACTGATCTCTGCCTCATGCCCCGAAAAGGTCTTTTGCAGATAATCTTCCCAACGATTGGCTGAAGCTAAAAAAACATTCTCTCCATTTTGAAGAATCCAGGCTGCCTTTTTCTGCTCTGTTTTCGCTTCTTCTGCAGTAAAGGTAAAGCTGTGCGTTTCAAAAGTCTGAAAGCTTCCTTTTGCCTGCAGGAGAACTGGATTTTTTGTTCGGGTTTGATAAGCATTTCCCTGCTCATTTACCGTTGTTACAACCTGTATGTCGTGCGCAATCACAAAGCAGTTTTCATGAGAGGTCAGATAATTCCACCGATTTCGGATGGTTTCAAAAGTCACCTTCACTCCAGTTTGAGTCGAACAGAGTCTGGTTCCCATTTCAAAACGATTTGGTTCTCCACCACTTGTACCAAATTTTTGATAGATCGTTCCCTCCCAGCAAAGGTGGATCTGCTTTTGCTGCTGCGTTTTATTTTCAATAGTCGCACAGATGAGCGCTGTTCGGTTAGTCGCAAAAAACAGTTCCAGCGTCAATGCGATTTCATCCATATCGTAGTGCTGCACCAGTCTTCCCGGATAGGACACCCCTTTTTGCCGGGCATCTTTCAGCTGATATTCTTTTCCAGTTTCATCCATAATTTTGATACGACTGATTGCTCGTGAAAGATTGACCGGATATTCTTCCGCGATGATAACCGGACCTGAAAAACCACCTAAAAGTCTATCTTCCCCCTGCTTTGGCAGATAATATCCATGCCATGCGCCAAGATCAGAGAAATGGTTATACTCGTTGGTGTTGTATGTTCCGTATAGCACCTGTTTTGGATCTGCCGCCAGATTCAGTACGTTGGGATAGCTTTCGGTAAGTTTTCCAATTTTCTGTTTTGTCACTTTGTTTTCCTGCATAAAAGTTCCTCTCTTTCCCGATTTTCTTTCAGTATATCGAACTTTTTAAGCAAACTCAAGGGCAAAAAAAGGACAGCCCGCAGGCTGTCCTTTTTAAATCAGCATATTCTTATACGTTTAATTCTGCATGCTCGCCAAGGATATCCTTGTTTGCTTCCAGAACAGGGTTTACACATTCATTTAAGAATTCTGTTACCTGTTTTGGTGCGCGTCCGGTAAAGTTTACTGGATCAAGAATGGAAACGATTTCCTCTTTCTTGAGGTTAAACAGCGGGTCAGCAACAATGCGGTCGATCAGGTCGTTTTCGCCGCCTTCTTCTTTTACAACACGAGCTGCTGCCTGAGAATGAACACGCAGCTGTTCATGCAGTACCTGACGGTCTCCGCCCTTCTTAACTGCAGACATCATGATGTTTTCGGTTGCCATGAATGGCAGCTCTCTCATCACTCTCTGATGGATAACTTTTGGATAAACTACCAGTCCATCACAGATGTTGAGCATGATGTTGAGAATGGAGTCAACACCCAGGAATGCTTCTGCAACCGAGATTCTCTTGTTTGCAGAGTCATCCAGAGTTCTTTCAAACCACTGAGTACCTGCGGTGATTGCCGGGTTAAGGGTATCGATCATAACGTATCTTGCCAGAGAGGTGATACGTTCGCTTCTCATTGGGTTGCGTTTATATGGCATTGCGGAGGAACCGATCTGATTTTTCTCGAATGGTTCTTCCATTTCTTTAAAGTTCTGCAGCAGACGCATGTCATTGGAGAATTTGCTTGCAGACTGTGCAACTGCACTCAGATTGGAAAGAACATAGTAGTCGATCTTTCTGGAATAGGTCTGACCGGATACTGGAACGCATCCATCAAAGCCCATTTCGTTTGCGATCATCTGTTCTGCTTTTTTGCATTTTTCTTCATCGCCGCCAAACAGCTCCATGAAGCTTGCCTGTGTACCGGTGGTACCTTTGGAACCCAGCAGTTTCAGAGATTTGATTCTTGCTTCGATTTCCTGTTCGTCCATCAGCAGCTCATTGATCCACAAAGTTGCACGTTTGCCCACGGTGGTCAGCTGTGCTGGCTGGAGGTGGGTGTAAGCAAGACATGGCATATCTTTGTATTCATTTGCAAATTTAGCCAGCATTGCGATTACATTGAGCAGCTTTCTGCGGACGATCTCCAGACCTTCGCGCATGATGATAATGTCGGTGTTGTCGCCAACATAGCAGCTGGTCGCACCCAGATGGATAATGCCTTTTGCATTTGGACACTCGCAGCCATAAGCATAAACATGGCTCATTACATCGTGACGAACCAGTTTTTCTCTTTCACGGGCAACCTCATAGTTGATGTTTTCTTTGTTTGCCTCAAGCTCTGCAATCTGTTCATCGGTGATATTGATTCCCAGTGCTTTTTCTGCTTTTGCCAGTGCAATCCAGAGTTTTCTCCAGGTCTTGAATTTGTTGTCCTGAGAAAATACATACTGCATTTCTTCACTTGCATAACGGGAAGAGAACGGGCTCTCATATGCATTTGTGCTCATTATAACATTCCTCCATACTTCTCTTTGGCAGTTTCCTCTTTTTATTCCACGTTGTTTTGAGGATTTTCTTTCCTTTTTAGTTTATCAATCTCTTCTCTGATTGTCAATTTATTTTGACTGCTGACAGAAAAAAACATCCTTTTTTCTTTTCTTCTTGTTTTTGACAGTTTAAGTGCACATTTTTATTTTATCAAACAATACTTCTTTTGTTCATTTTTCTTTGATTTTTCTCTTGACAAAGCTCATTTGATATGGTAATCTTATCTCAAACAAATGAGTTAGCAATTGCTAATCACAAATTAACACAGGAGGTTCGGACTATGGGCACATGGATTATTGCTGCAATCCTGCTGATTCTGGCAGTTTTGGCAATTCGAAATATTATAAAAACACGTAAGGCAGGAGGCTGTTCCGGATGCTCGGGAAGCTGTGGCGGCGGATGCTCCTGTTGTTCCCACGCTGCAAATCACACAAACGATACCCACTAACTTTTCTATAGATAACCCATTTTTTTATTCCTTCTTCTTAAAGACAGGCTCCGTTTATAAAAAACGGAGCCTGTCTTCATTTTACAAAAATTATACTGTCTTTTTAAGGCGAACTCTGTCAGCAATCCGGCATGCAATCCAGCCAAATAACCAACCTAACAGTCCTCCACAGAGAACATCCGTTGGAAAGTGAACATACAGGTACAATCTGGAAAATGCGACGCAAAAAGCCAAAACCAAAGCAACGATCGACCATTTTTTAAAAGTATCGCGATAGTGCCAAAAAACACTGGCACAGGCAAATGAAGCCATTGTGTGCCCGGATGGAAAAGAATAGTCCTTCAATGGCTTTATCAGCAGCTCTATTCCTTCCATTAAATCATAAGGCCGAATCCGAGCCACTAACGGTTTAAGCAGTAAATTTCCAAAAATCAGGCAAAAGGTCAATCCGCCCAGCAACGCGATTCCTGCACGACGATATTTTTTTCTGCACAGCAAAAAAACTGCCAGCAGTCCAAAGAAGATTCCTCCATTGCCAAGCGCTGTAATTAGGGGCATCAAAAAATCCAGAAAATCCCCTTTGATATGCTGTTGAATCCAGTCGAGCACTGCAAAATCAATCTTCTGTATCCATTCCATCCAGGTCATCCTTTCTTTTTCCCATTTTCCTTTTTTCTCAAATTGTGATAAGATAGTAATCGTATTATCTTGTCATGTTTTGGGGGACTTATTTATGCAGGAGTATTTTGCAGAAGTTTCTCTGCCGATTCGAGAGTTGGTGGAGTTTGTGCTGGCAAGCGGCAGCATTGATAACCGCTACGGCGGCGGAGACTTATACCAGCGTGCCAACGAAGGTTCCCGTCTGCACCGAAAGTTGCAGCGCCAATCCAAAACAGAATATGGTGACCGCTACCACTCCGAGGTAGCACTTTCCGACGACCGCGTGGAAAATGGCATCCTCTACCACATTTTTGGACGTGCTGACGCCATCCTCACCGATTCAGAGGGAACCATTATTGAGGAGATTAAAACCACTGAACTTCCTCTGTCCTCTTTAAGCGGTGACCCCTCCTCAGCCGGATACCGCCCGCTGCATTGGGCACAGGCAAAATGCTATGCCTTTATCCTCTCCCAAAAAGAAAAGCTTTCTTCTGTCCGCGTCCGCCTGATCTATTGTCAGGTAGAAACGGAAGAAACGATTTCGTTTACGCAAAATTTTTCTGCACTTGAGCTTCAAACCTTTTACACTGGACTGCTGCAGGCTTACCGCCGTTGGGCTGTTATGCGGTTTGAATGGACCCAGCTTCGCGACAAAAGTGCAAAGGAACTTCCTTTCCCATTTGAGTCCTACCGCGCCGGTCAGCGACAAATGGCTGCTGTCATTTATCGCGCCGCTGCTGCTGGTTCCCGCGTTTTATGTCAGGCGCCTACGGGAATCGGCAAAACAATTTCCTCTCTTTTTCCTTCTGTCAAGGCAATGGGCGAAGGGCTTGTTTCCCATCTATTTTATCTGACCGCCAAAACCTCCACCCGCGCTGTCGCGGAGGAAGGTTTTTCCCTCATGCAGCAAAAAGGGCTGAGGCTCAAGCGGGTGACCCTTACTGCAAAGGACAAAATCTGTTTTCTGCCGGAGCGCCTGTGCAATCCGGATGACTGCCCCTATGCCAAAGATTACTTTGACCGGATTCAGGATGTCTTGTTTGAGATGCTGGAAAAAGAAGACTCCTTTACCCGCCAGACTATTGAGCACTGGGCAAAAGAAAAAACGCTCTGCCCTTTTGAATTGGGGCTGGATCTCTCCTCCTGGTGCGACGCCATTATCTGTGACTACAACTACCTGTTTGACCCGGTCGTCTATCTCAAGCGATTTTTCGACCATCGGGACAGATACGCTTTTCTGATTGATGAGGCACACAACCTGCTCGACCGCGCACGCGGAATGTACTCTGCCATGCTTCAAAAATCCGATGTGCTCACCTGTAAAAAGCTGGCAGAGCCGCTCTTTAAGCCACTTTCCAAAAGCCTTAACACGCTCAATCGGGAAATGCTTTCCCTCAAAAAACAGATTCTAGCTCAGGAAGATAATTCCGAACACGCTCTTTCCTTTCCATCCATCCCCAAACCGTTTTGGAAAGCAGCACAAAACACCCTTTCCTGCTGCTCTCAGTTTCTGGAGGAACGGCGGCAGAATCGAAAATACACTCTCTTTCAAGTAGAGGAAAACATTCCCCAGGAAATCCTGCAATTTTATTTTGACCTGCGGTTCTTTCTGCGGATTGCAGAACTTGCTGACACCGAAGAATTACAGCATAATTTCTGTTTTTTTGTCAGTACCAAAGGCAGTCAGGTCACGGTAAAACTTCTTTGCCTCGATCCTGCCCCCATGATTGACAACCGCATGAAGCTTGGACAGACTACCGCGCTGTTTTCGGCGACCCTGTCCCCTCCCTCTTACTATAAAACGGTGCTGGGCTGCGATCATCCTCAAGAAAAGACAAATTCCTACTCTTTTCCTTCCCCATTCTCGCAGAAAAACCTCTGTCTGCTGGTCTGTGGGCAGATCAACACCCGCTGGGCTGCAAGGGAGGAAAGCCTTGTCCCCATTGCGCGGCTGATTCACCAGATGGTCAGCGCCAAAAAAGGGAACTATCTTGCTTACTTTCCTTCCTATCAGTATCTGGAAAAGGAAGCAGAGGTCTTCTCAAAGCTCTATCCGGACATCCGTTTAATCTGCCAGTCGCCGCAGATGGACGATCAGGAGCGTGCTGATTTTTTGCAGCAGTTTGATCATCCCGATTCTTCCCCTGCACTGCTCGGATTTGCCGTTCTGGGCGGGATCTATTCCGAAGGGGTAGATCTAAAGGGAGAAAAACTGCTTGGCACCGCAATTATCGGAACGGGACTTCCCAAAGTCGGAACGGAACAGGAAATATTGCGGGATTACTACCAGCAGAAAAACAATCAGGGCTACGATTTTGCCTACCGTTACCCCGGCATGAACAAGGTGCTCCAGGCAGCCGGCCGGGTCATCCGCGGACAAAACGACCGCGGTGTAGTGCTTCTGCTGGATGATCGGTTTTCCACTCCTGCTTATCTCCGGCTCTTCCCCGAACACTGGCATCATGCCCGTATCGTCTATGACAGCGACGGGTTATCTAAAATCCTTCACGATTTCTGGTCAGAATCTTCTGACCAATCAACAAAATAACGCAAAATTCTTCCGACCGGGCAGCCATACTCTCTGGCTGCCTTTTTTGCGGATTCATATTCGATGGTCGTCTTGCTGATTCCTTCAAAGCTGCACCGTTTCCCTTTCAGCTCTCCCCATGGAGATTTTACCGTCACCGCCTCACGCTGCATCACCGCGCGGTCAAAATAGCTCCAGCGCACACCGATGGTTGAGGTGTCCTGCATCAGAATCTTCGCAAATTTTTTCTCTTCCCCTTTTTGGCACAGGACGTTGAGCATCACCGCAGGGCGATTTTTCTTCATCTGAATCGGGATAAAGAACACGTCCTTCGCTCCCTCTTCCAGCAGTTTTTCCATCGCCCAACCGAGCTCCTCACCAGTGGAATCATCAATGTTGCAGCTAAGAAGCGCGACCTTTCCTTCTGTCTGCGGTTCTTCTCCGATGACAACAAGGGCCGAAAAGGTTTCGCCGACCTCCTCTTCTGCTAAAAGAACCTTAACAGGCTCTGTCTTTCGGGTAAATTCCACCTCAATTCCAGACTGCCTGATCTTTTCAAGCTCCTCAAGCATCTCGGCATCGTCTGCTTCTCCTGCTGACACACATACCTCTATCCCAAGCTCTGCTGCACGCTGAAGTGCTGTAAGTTCATCAAAACAGAGCGGCTCTATGAAAACCTTTTTAACCGAAAGAATTTTTATCCCCTCTGTAAGAGAATCTATCTTTTTCCCAATGAGCTTTTCCAGAACTTTCCTGCACTCTTGCACACCCAATCTGGATTTTTCCCCTTTTAAAAAGAATGCTGTCTTCACTAGGATTTCCTCCCAAATAATCGATCATACAAGACAAGCCACCAATCCTTGCGGAAAAGTGGCTTGCATTTTTTTGCTTTTGTATTTTTGTTTAGAACTCTGCAGAACCGGTTGTTCTTGGGAATGGGATAACGTCGCGGATGTTGCCCACACCGGTGATGTACATGATCAGGCGCTCAAAGCCCAGACCATAGCCTGCATGTTTTGTTCCGCCATATTTGCGCAGATCCAGATACCAGGAGTAGTCCTCTTCTTTGAGACCCAGCTCACGGATACGATCAAGCAGAACATCGTAGCGTTCCTCACGCTGGCTGCCGCCGATGATTTCGCCGATACCTGGAACCAGAAGGTCTGCTGCTGCAACAGTCTTGTTGTCGTCGTTTAAGCGCATATAGAATGCTTTGATTTCCTTTGGATAATCGGTAACGAAAACAGGTTTCTTGAACAGCTTCTCGGTGAGATATCTTTCATGCTCGGTCTGAAGGTCGCAGCCCCAGTATACCGGGTATTCAAACTCATCCTTGTGCTCCTCGAGCAGTTTAACTGCCTCAGTATATGGCAGACGGACGAAGTCGGAATTTACGATATGGTGCAGACGCTCGAGCAGTTCCTTATCATAGAACTGGTTGAAAAACGCCATTTCCTGTGGACACTGTTCCATAACATAGGACAGAACATATTTCATCATGTCCTCTGCGAGGTTCATCATGTCGTTGAGGTCTGCAAATGCGATTTCCGGCTCCATCATCCAGAACTCAGCTGCATGGCGGGTGGTGTTGGATTTTTCTGCACGGAAGGTTGGACCGAAGGTATAAACATTGGAGAATGCCATTGCCATACACTCTGCTTCCAGCTGTCCAGAAACGGTCAGGCTGGTTGGTTTACCAAAGAAGTCCTGGCTGTAATCGATCTTGCCGTCCTCGGTGCGCGGTGGATTTTCTGGATCAAGGGTAGTTACGCGGAACATTTCGCCTGCACCCTCACAGTCACTGCCTGTAATCAGTGGAGTATGTGCGTAAACAAAGCCGCGCTCATTGAAGAATTTGTGGATTGCAAATGCTGCTACCGAACGAACACGGAATACTGCGCTGAAGGTGTTGGTTCTTGGTCTTAAATGAGCAATGGTGCGCAAAAATTCAACCGAATGACGTTTTTTCTGAAGCGGATAATCTGGGGTGGAAAGTCCTTCGATTGCGATTTCGTCAGCATGGACTTCATATGGCTGTTTTGCTTCCGGTGTCAGAATCAGCTGACCTTTTACAACAATGGAAGCACCAACGTTGAGCTTGCTGATTTCATTAAAATTTTCCACCTTGCTATTTTCAAATACTACCTGCAGATTCTGGAAGCAGGTACCGTCATTCAATTCGATAAAGCCCAGGTTTTTGGATGTTCGGATGGTTCTGACCCATCCAGCCACAGTCAGCTGCTTATCTGCATATTCTTCTTTGCTGGCTGCGAGCTTTCTCAGTTCTACTCTTTGCATCGTTTTTACCTCCATTTATAATTTATCCTCATAAAAATATGAAAGACACAAACTGGATTCTAGGGACTTCTCGTCCACAATATAGCTTATTATAATACGTTTTGCCGCAATAATCAATCCACTTATCAGACGCTTTTCATAAAAATTTTGCCAAAGATTGTGTTTATCGCAGAAGTGTGATAAAATATCTGTGGATATCACTTAAAGAAAGGATGTAATTTCATTGAAATGTAATATAAAAAAGGATGTCACCTCCAACGCTCTGTATCAGTCTGATCTAGACTGTATCGAAGAGGGTCTGAACCTTCTGGAAGCAGACATCAACGGTTTTCTGGAGCGCAAAAACTTTAAGGAAGTAAGCGAGGAGAACGCTTTGCAGAACCTTGGTTTCATCGCTTCGGTACGCAAACAGCTCGAACACAACCGCCAGTCGTTGAGTCTTAACGAACTGAAAGTTATCTACATCGGCTTAAACTTCCTGCGCGACGATCTGGATGCACCAGCTGACAAGCGCAGCGAGAAAAACCGTGACTTAAACGATCGTGAAATCCTCAATAAAAAACAGGATGTCCGCGCTGCACGCCAGAAGATCACCGCAGTATTTACCCGTATGGGTGTCGACATCCAGGCTACTCTGCGTGGCTTCTAATCTTTTTGTCCTTTTTCTGCAAATTAGGGATTGTGCATTGTCGCAAAAAAGAGTATAATAACTTTGAGTTATATTTTGTATTGGAGTAGCGGATTTTCCCCACAGCGGATTATTTCGCGGCGGGTCCTTCCGCTTTCTTCCTGGAAAGGACTGTGTCAACATGAAAGCAACAGATATCGTAAACAAAGTTGAGCTGGAAGTAGATTACCAGAAACTGATCGAATTAATGAGAGCTGGCCGTCAGGTAGATTTCGTTCTTCCTGCACCAGAAACTGATGGCGACGGCTACCTGACCTGGGATACCGAGTACTGGACCACCGTTGACAACAAACGTTTCATCCGTACCTATTCCCTCAACGGCCGTGTTCTGCGTGACTCCACCACCCACAACATCTACGACCTGGAAAACGACTTCAAACCGGAAAAAGCTGCTCAGATCCGCATCAGCTAATTTTTCTAAGAATTCTGGACGATACCTTTCACAAGGTATCGTCTTTTTTATTACAAGGAGGTTTTCCATGAAACTGGATACGTTATATACCGAGCGATTGATTCTCCGTCAATTTTCTAAAGAAGATTTAAAAGACTACACAGCCATTATGACAAACCCTCAGGTCACCTGCTTTTTAGGCACCGGAAAGGAGAAAAACCCGGAAGATGTCCGTCAGGTACTGATTCATTTTCAGAATTGTCTTGATAAAAACGGGTTTGGTGTATGGGCAGTTGTTTTAAAGGAAAGCGGGAAACTGATCGGGCATTGTGGTTTTCTGCCCTTGGAAAACGGGGAGGATGTCGAGCTTCTCTATGCTTTTGATCCTTCCTCATGGGGGAAGAAAATCGCTTCGGAAGCTGCTTGTATCTGTTTAGACTATGCTCAAAAGAACTATCACTGGGATTTTGTTTATGCACTTGCCTATCCTGAAAACACTGCTTCTATCCGTGTTTTGGAAAAACTCGGATTTACTCCAGATGAAAAAGTATTATGTTTCGGGAAGCTTTTAAACCACTTTTCGTACAAATTATGATCATTTCTTCTTCAATCTTTCTTTACAAAAGTGACCACTATTGTTTAAATACAGGTTATACACAATACATATTTTGCCAGTATACTTAGGTCAAACAAAAGAAAAGAGGTGTTGATGGAATAAATTATTCTTCCTTCTAATATTTTTTATATGGATATATTTTTCTTCGTCGGTTCTTTTTTTAAAAAATAGAACAACTGTTAGCCCATTATGTGGACGGAACACCGGCATAGTGGGCGGGGCAGACTAACTATTCTCTCCCACAAAACGGGATTTGATGCAGTGCTAGTGATGTATCACTAGCTGCCGGGGTTTTTATCTCCGTATAGATTTATTTTGATATCTTCAATATTTTCTTCATAATACTCTCCTGAAAATCCGTGCTGCAATCAGCGCGGATTTTTACTTTATACAGAAACACTTTTTTCGCCTTCAGCATAGAGTGGTAATGCCGTAAAGTATTTTCGGCACTGGTTACCAGTAATCTATGAAAACGAGGTGGAATCCATGTCATACTACGATTCATGCTGCAATCCATGCTGCTGTAACCCATGCTGCAACCCATGTCAGTCCAACCCATGCTGCTCCTGCAACTGTGGTGGAAGCGCTGCTTCCGGCACACAGCCGGCATTCATCTGTGCAAACGGTACGATGAATGATTTTGCAAGATGCACGCTCGCACGTTACGATCAACTTTCCTATGATCTTGACACCATGCCTGCTTGCTCGACCATCTGTTCTTCCTTCATTCCTTCCGGCTGCCTGTGCGGCTGCAACCGTCCAACCACTCTTCCTTCTTTCCCCTGCCTGCCAAACTGTCTGCCAAATTGTTCTCAGGGCTGCACACAGAACACCAACAATTGTTCTTCCTGCGCTCCAAGCTATTTAAACTCTGTCAACGAAGCAGAGCAGTCTGTAAGCACTCAGTCTCCTGTTCTCTTCTCCACTGACAGACTGGCAAGCGGTAACTGCATCCAGCATACAGCAGGTACTGCAAACTTTACTTTAACCTGTCCTGGTGTTTACTTAATTCAGTATAATGCCAACGTTGACCCGGACAGCGGCAGCAACGTCGCACTCTCTCTGGGACTGCTCTCCGGCGGTTCCGTCATCCCGGGTTCCGAGTCAGCAACTACTGTTGCTTCTACCGGTGAGCTTGGTTCTATGAGTGCATCTACCATCGTAACCGTTCCATGCGGAACGACCGGAACAATCGCTCTCTCCAACACTTCAGGCGAAACAACCAAAGTAACCAACGCAAACATCCTGATTACCAAAATCATGTAGCCTCATCCTGTTCATCCAAACAGCTGGCATCTTATACAGATGCCGGCTGTTTTTTCTGTTAACAAATATTATCAAAAAAAATTATTTTAGGATTGAATTTTATAGAGAATGACATTATAATGAAAATGGTCCTAAAAATATTTCAGGAAACAATATTTCACGTGTTTTTAAAACATTTTATGTATTTATGAAAAAATTGCAGAAGGGATGGAGCTATTATGAAATCAGTAAACGCTTTGCTGGAATATATGAAACAGCATGATATGGATGCTTTCTTTCTGGCAAAAAAACAGAATATCCGCTACATCAGTGGATACACCGGAGATGATTCCTATCTCGTCATCACCAAAGATCACTTCTATTTCCTGACAGACCCTCGCTATACCGAGCAGATTTCCATTGAATGTCCGGATTATGAAATTGTGCTGTGGAAAAACTACGGCTCCATCGGAGAATGTGTTGCTGAAATCGCGAAAAAAGAACACATCAACTCCCTTGCCTTTGAAGCAGACACCTTAAACTACCTGTTCTATTCCCAGCTGGAAAAGAACGTAAAAGCAACACTGGTTCCAACCACCAATGTTGTGGAAACCTTCCGTTCCATCAAAACCCCGCAGGAAATTGAGTATCTGCGCGCTGCCTGCGAGATCTCCTGCCGTGCGTTTGAACACATCCTGGGTGACATCCGCGTCGGTGTTACCGAAAAAGAACTGGCTGCAAAACTGTCCGCTTATATGGTTATGGAAGGTGCTGATACCCAGCCATATGGCAACATCCTGATTTCCGGTGCAAGAACTTCCCTGCTGCACGGCATTCCATCTGGCAAAGCAATCGAATACGGCGACTTTGTTCTGATGGATTTTGGCTGTCAGTTTAACGGATACCTTTCCGATATGACCCGTACCGTTGTGGTCGGACGCCCAACCGACAAACAGCGCGAAGTATATGAGCTGGAAAAGAGAATGCTGGAAGATTCTCTGGAAAAAATGAAAGCCGGCGTTCCGCTCAAAGAAGTATATGAAGCTTCCATTCAGGCAGTAAAGGACACCGAATACTATCAATACATTTACAGCGGAATTGGACATGGCATCGGTATGTTCGTTCACGAAATTCCATTTATGGGACCAAACAGCACCGAGCTTCTGGAAGAAAATTCGGTTCGAACCATTGAACCTGGTATTTATATTCCAAACTGGGGTGGCGTCCGCATTGAAGATCAGATCCTGATTACCAAAGACGGATATGAAAATATGATTTCCACCACCCACGAATTGATTGAACTGTAAAACCATCCATTTACATACAGGATGAAATTATCTCAGGAGGGATTTACCATGACTACCAACGAGAAGATCGCCAAAATCAGGGAACTGATGAAGCGCGATCAGATTCAGGCTCTGATCATCCCAAGCGGTGACCCACATATGAGCGAATACTTTTCTGACCACTGGAGAACCGGCACCTATATCTCCGGATTCACCGGTGAAGCTGGAACTTGGGTAATTACAACCGAAATCAGCGGTCTGTGGACAGACGGAAGATTCTATGTTCAGGCACAAAATCAGCTTGCTGGAACCGAAGTTGTACTGTTCCGTGCTTCCGAGCCAGACTGCCCAAGCTATACACAGTATCTGCATGATACTCTGCCAGAAAACAGCGTTGTTGCATTAAACGGTAAACTGTTTAATGTCGATCAAATCAACCAGATGAAAGATCTGTTTACTGACAAGGATATTTCCATCGACATCACCAAAGACTACGGCAACGATGTCTGGGAAGATCGTCCGAAAGAAGAGTTCACTCCGGTATATTATCTGGACGAAAAATACAGCGGCAAAACTGCTGCACAGAAAATTACCGAAGTAAGAGAAGCTCTGGCAGAAAGTGGCTGTGATGCTCTGGTTGTTTCCCGTCTGGACAACACCAACTGGCTGTTCAATGTTCGTGCACTGGATGTTCCAACCAGCCCGCTTGCAACTTCTTATGGATTTATCTCCAAAGATTCTGCTGTTTTGTTCCTCAGCCTTTCCTGCCTGTCGGAGGAAGCAAAAGAAACTCTCTCCAAAAATGGTATCTGCGTAAAAGAGTATGAGGAAATCTATTCCTATCTGGAAAATCTGGACACTCAGGCAACCGTTCTCTGCGATGAAAAAGAAGTTAACTACATGCTTTACAACGCAATGGAGAAAAATCACAACCTGATGCTTGTTCCGGGAACCAGCCCAATCCCAATGATGAAAGCAATCAAAAACGAAACTGAGATTGCAAATACCTATACAGCTTACCTCAAAGATGGCTGTGCAGAAGCAGAATTCTTTGGCTGGCTGTTTGAGGCTCTGGAAAACGGAGAAACTCTGACCGAGTGGGATTGCTCGGAAAAGATCGCTTCCTTCCGTGCTGCACAGGGCAACTATGTCAGCGAAAGCTTTACCGCTATCATGGCATACCGCGACAATGCTGCTATGATGCACTATGCACCAACTCCTGACAACTGCAAGAAACTGGAACGTGCACACCTGTTCCTCAACGACAGCGGCGGTCAGTACTATGAAGGTACCACCGATACCACCAGAACTTTTGCTCTTGGCGAAATCTCCGCTCAGGAACGCCGCGACTTCACAACCTCTCTCAAAGGTGTCATCGCACTTTCCCGTCAGAGATTCCTTGCTGGTTCCACCGGTTCTGACCTGGATGCTATCTGCCGCGGTCAGGTTTGGAGAGATGGTCTCAACTATCGCTGCGGTACCGGACATGGTGTCGGCTACTTCCTGAACGTTCACGAGGCACCTCCGAACTTCCGTGACCGCACCATTGCATTGGAAGAAGGCATGTTCATCACCATCGAGCCAGGTGTTTACACCGAAGGCAGCCATGGTGTCCGTACCGAAAACTCGGTTGTTGTCCGCAAGGATAGCGAGACAGAGTACGGTCAGTTCTATCGTTTTGAAACCTTTACAGTTGTTCCAATCGATACCGACTGTCTGGATCTTGCCCTGATGAATGACGAGGAAATCCAGTGGCTCAACGATTACCACAAACATGTTTATGAAAAGGTTTCCCCTCTGGTCAGCGAACGTGCAAGAAAATGGCTGGAAAAGAAAACACAGCCAATTTCCCGATAAACAAAAACAGCCCGGCATACTGCAAGAGTATGCCGGGTTTTCGTTTAATCTGTTTATAATAATAAGAGGCAGCCTTCTGCGGCTGCCTCTTTTCTATTTATCCTCTGATTTGGAGCAGTTTTTGCTTGAGCTCTTCTTCGATTCGTCCCAGTTCCACTTCCGCATCTCTGCGCTTCTGTCTGCCTTCTTCCTGGATTTTCATCACTTCGTCCAGAGTAGAAATCAGCGATTCGTTGGTTGCCTTGAGTGTCTCGATGTCCACGATACCGCGTTCGGATTCTTTGGCTGTTTCGATGGTCGCCATCTTCAAAGTCTGTGCATTTTTGCGCAGCAGCTCGTTTGTCATGTCGGTCACTTCACGCTGTGCCTGTGCTGCCTGCTGAGAATGGGTCACGCCCAGAGCAAGCACCATCTGGCTTTTCCAAAGCGGAATGGTGTTGACGATGGTGGACTGAATCTTTTCACTCATCAGGGTATCGTTATTCTGTACCAGTCGAAGCTGCGGCGCCATCTGGATGGAGATCATGCGGGTCAATTCCAGATCGTGCAGCTTTTTCTCAAAGCGGTCGCACAGAGCTGCCAGATCATTTGCTGCCTGCGCGTCCTCTGGAAGATTGGTCTGTTTTGCCTTTTCAATCAACTGAGCAAGCTGTGTTTGGCGCACTTCTGCCAGTTTTTTCTGACCTGCCAGAATGTACATCGAGATTTCCTTAAAATAAGTTTTGTTTAACTCATACATCTTGTCCAGCATTGCCACGTCTTTAAGCAGGGTTACCATGTGATTTTCCAGACCGTTGACGATCTGGTTGATGTTTGCTTCTGCCTTTGCATATTTTGCCTTCATGGAATTAAGCTTGTTGGTGTTTTTCTTAAAGAAACCAAAGAAGCCCTTTTCCTCTTCCTCGTCAAAGTTCTTAAGCTCAGTGACAACTCCACTGAGCATCTGACCGATTTCACCAAGGTCCTTGGTGCGCACATTTTCCAGCGCACTTTCAGAAAAGTCCGCCATTTTCTTCTGTGCGCCAGCTCCGTACTGCAAAATCATGCTGGAATTGGTAAGGTCAATCTGTGCTGCAAAATCGTTTACCATTTTGCGTTCCTGCTCGGTGAGCATGCTTTCATCAAAAACAGGCTTCGGTTCTTCTTTTACTGGAGCCTGTGTCTGCTGCGCCTGGACCAATTCCGGAGCAGGTGCTTCCGGGAACGGATCAAAGGTCAATGTTGGCTGTACAGAATTGTTTGGATCATATGTATTGCTCATAAAAGCTTCCTCCTAAAACAAAACTCTTTTAGTTTCTGGTGACGTTCTGATCAAACTCCGATCCCATCAAACCTTCCTGTTTGAGCATGGTTTCCAGCACAGAAATATCGGAACTTACATCCAGAACTTCATCGGTAAAAAGCTGATCCAGCAGATTTTCAAACGCAAGATTGATGGTATCAAGCGTTTTTTCAATCTGTTCTTTAGCAGTTTTGATATTTTCTCCCTGAATTGGCTGATTGTCAAATTCCTCATAAGAATTTAATAATTTCAAGGTCGTCGGCAGATAATAATTCATCAGTCGGCGGATATCCGGCAGTTTTTCCGGATGATCCTCAACCTGGCTAAAGATCTTGTCCACTATCTGCTCAAGGCGGAACATTTTGTTTGAAATTTCTTCGCCCTCGATGCGGTCATTTGCCCGACGAATCTGTTCGATCATCTCTCTGCCCTGTCGAATTGCTGCTGCAAGCTCCGGACTTTTTGCCATTGCCTGGGCTTCCCGTTCCTGCTGAGCTTTCATCGCTGCCTTCTGTGCTTCTTCACGCTCTTTTCTCTGCCGCTCTTCTTCCTGCTGGCGCTGTTTTGCCTGCTGCTGGACATAACGGTATTGCTGGTAAATTTCGTCGGTGAGCATCAGGCAGGTTTTTTCATCGTCCAGATGTGCCTGCGGCAATGCCTTCTTCTGGATCATTTTCTGCAGATCCTTTAGGATAAATGCCTTATCTCTGCCGCTTTCCTGAACCAGCATATCGATCGGACAGAACTGTCCCTTTCCAATAATTTTCAGATATTTTTTAAGGCGGGCACTCCTGTTAAGAAGCGAGATTCCCTTGGCGAGCATCCCGCCCGAAACGGCAATCAGAACAAGCAAAATCCCTGCTACCACAAAAAATGAAGTGCCAAACATCTGCATAATGGAAGTAAGCCATGCTGTTACCAGCAAAAACAGGGTAAAAATTCCCAGACCAATTCCGCCAAAAACGGTGAACAATACACCGGATACACTGAACGTTTTGTATGGCTGTATCTTGACTGTATTTTTGCTCTGATTTGACCCATAATGATTGTTGTTATTTTGTGCATAGTCGCTTTTGGACACATGTTTTTTCTCCGCATGGTAACGGTCTGCACTTTCCTTCTTTTGATACGGGTCAGACCCCCATGTTCCGGAGCGACCGTTCTTTTCATTGTTAAAACGGCCTTCTGAACAATAGGAAGAAAACTCTCTCTTGACATCGTCTGCCATATTCTTAAAGTCTCTTTTGATATTTTCCATTTCTTTGGAACGAGAAAGCTCTTCAATCTTTCTGCGCACCTTATATTCAAAATCCTCTGGCATGGCAGGGTTCCTCCATTCATCCTCATTTTTATTCTCATTATAGAACATTTTTCCGTAAAGTACAAGAAGCATACGCCTGCATCAAAATAATTAAGGATTTATTTAAAATATCAAAAATCTCTTCCAAAACCCACAGAATCTTCTTTTCTCCTCTGAAATTGGCGCAAATATTTTTTTTATTTCTGCAAACATTAAAAAGGACATCAAGGACAATGACCGATTTTATATGAAATAGGATTTCCAAATAAAAAAACTTTATGAAGTGTGAGGAATTTCAAGGTGAAACCAATTTTTGTCTTTTCCGGAAGGATCTCCCACAGGAGATTTTTCTATGAATCCTGGCGCATATTCAGTGCGTTGTTTTCTGTTCTTGTTATGGGCAGCCTTTGTTTTGCGCTTTATCTTTCCTCCCAGCTTCCCGACCGCTACTACCTTGCCAAAGGAGAAACCTTTTCCATCGGGGACAACAAGATGATACAAGCTGTCAGCAGCAGCTCCTATCCTCTTTCTGTCTATTCCTCTACAGGAAACACCTTTCAGATGGATTTAAAGCTGTTTGGACTAATCAACATTAAGGATGTCAATGTTCAGGTGGTTGATCGTCGCGTCGTTTCTCTGTGTGGTACACCGTTCGGCATCAAGATGGTAACAGACGGTGTTATGGTAGTGGGAACCGGCAATGTAACCGATATGCATAGCCAGTCGGTCAATCCCGCCAAAGAAGCTGGTATACAGGAAGGAGATGTCATTCTTTCTGTAAACGGGGAGAAAATTTCTTCCAAAAAACAGCTGACCAAACTGGTCAGCACGTGCGGTGCCACCCCTATTTCCATAACCGTCCGTCGCGGAAACGATCTGCAAAACCTGACCGTGTCTCCCGTAAAGTCCTCGATGGACAACGACTATCATCTGGGACTTTGGGTGCGGGACAGTTCCGCAGGAATCGGAACCATGACCTTTTTTGACCCCAACAACGGCTGTTTTGCTGGACTTGGACATGCAATCTGTGATGTCGATACCGGACAAATCATGCCCCTTTCCCAGGGTGAAATTGTGGAAGCCTCCATTATCGGGGTACAGGCAGGCAGCGCCGGATCTCCGGGACAGCTTCAGGGAGCTTTTGTCGCAGACAGTCCGGTCGGTCAGCTGTATCAGAACAGCTACAACGGTGTTTACGGCAAACTTTCTTCTCTGCCTCCTTACTCTCAGACAATCCCAATGGCACAAAGTCAGGAAGTGAAGGAAGGTCCTGTCCAAATCATGACCACTGTGGAAGGAGAAAAGCCGCGTCTATTTGACGCATATATCGAAAAGGTATCGCTTTCTCAGGATGAACCTACTAAAAACATGGTGCTGCGAATCACCGACCCAGAGCTTCTGGAATTATCTGGCGGCATCGTTCAAGGTATGAGCGGCAGCCCCATCATTCAGGACGGCATGTTGGTTGGGGCGGTGACTCATGTGTGAGTACGTCCACGATACCTACAAGCCCTCAAATTTTAGGGAGTCGAGGATAAAGATCGATGACAATCTGTCCGTCGGCTCCCTTAAAATATTCAATTCGTTCCAATATCTCCTTTAAGAGTTCGTTTCGTTCCTGGTTGGTCATATGGTCGTAGCTTGCAAGCAGCTCCTCTGTCTGAGGAATCAGGCTTGCTTTGGAGGATTGGCTTTCTTCCAGCCGCTGTACTTTCTTTTGGAGTTCTGCTTTTTGAGCTTCCAGATCTTCCATCGAAAGGACAAGCTTTGCTCTTCTGTTCTGAAATACTTCGAAGGAATAGACTCCCTGTTCTACCAAGTCAAAGGTATTTTCCAGTTGTTTGGATAGCTTTTTAAGCTCCTGTTCGATTTTCATCAGCTGTTTTCTGGTAATCTCGATATCGTCCGTATAACCGACCGTATCGATTTTAACCTTATATCCCTTCAACCAGCTTTTCAGTGCTCCAATAATCTCCTTCTCCACCACATCAAAGTATGCGCTGCAATTATGGCAGTTCCTTGAATTGGTGCATCGAAGGCGTGGAGCATGGTTTCTTGCTGCGGTCATGGTTGTTCGACCGATTCGCTTGCCGCATATCGAGCAGAAGAGCAAACCGGAAAAAGGATTCATCAGCTGATATTCTTCCCGAACCGGTGCTGTTGGCTTTCGGTCCAGCCGGATTTCCTGCGCTTTCATAAAGTCTTCTTCGCTGACCAGTGCTGGATGTAATCCATTATAAATATCGTAAGAGCTCATATCCTTTTTGCGTTTGATACGCTTTTTAATCTCTCCGTTTTCGATACTTTTGACCTGTCTGCTCCATCCTCTTCGAATCTTTCCCATATAGACGGGATTTGTAATAATCTGAGAGATTGTCGAATAGGTCCAAAGATCGCCATGCCTGGTTGGAACTTCGCGGTCATTGAGATAGTTTGCAATCATCTTGGTTCCCTGATGATTGAGATACATCTCAAAAATCTTCTGGATAATCGGTGCTTCCTCTGGGTGTGGCTCTAGTGTATAGCCTTTTTCGTTTGGGAGCTTGACCCGATTATATCCATAGGGAGCGATGCTTCCAATCCATTTTCCCTCTGATGCACTGCTGTCCCGTCCGCGAATCAATCTTCGGTTGATGGTCTTATACTCCCTTCGGCTCATAAACAAGCCAAACTCAAAGTATTCCTCATCAAATTCGTTGGATGGGTCATAGATCTTGGTCGGAGTGATAATCTTTGTTCCGGAAAACTGAAAAACCTGACTGATATACGCCTGATCAGCTCCGTTTCCTCTTGCTAGACGCTCAACATCGACAACAAGGACTCCGGCATAAAATCCGGCATTCACCTCTTCCAGCAGCTTCTGAATTTCTGGTCTTGCGGCGATTGACTCTCCAGAAACGACCTCATAATAGGTTTTTGCAATATAATACCCTCGCTGTGCAGCCAGCTTGTCCAGAATTGCTTCATGCCGCTTGAGCGTTTCCTCGATGCTCAGCTCTGCATAATCCCTGTCAAAACGCGACTTACGAAGATATTTTACATATTGCTCCATCTGGGGCCCCCTTTCTGGTTTCATTATAAGGTGAAACGTATTTTCCCGTCAATGATACGGATCACGCTAAATTCTGGAAAGATTCGCAGCTTTATTGCGAGACGGTATTTTCGTCTTGAACGGCAACCGCTTCCTCTGTTGTATTCCTTCTTTTGTAGTAATTGCTCACAATCTGATTAAGATGAGAGATACAGCCTTCGCTTGGAGCGTTGCAATACTCATCGTGGATGCGAACAATCGAAGATTTTGTTTTGATTTCAGTTCTAATCATAGCTTCTCCTTTCGACGAAAGAAAAAAATCCTGCAATAACAGTATGAACCACCACAAACAAAACTATTCAAATATAGGAAACAGCCACACCTTGAACCAACATTTTGATAGTTCCGGTGTGGCTGTTTTATCTTCTTATTATATGTATCGTATTCTTGCTCGTCCCCCGATACTGGGAATATGCAGGCCTGTCTGCGGCAATAGACACCGTGATATCAGTTTTTTTACCGACACCCCCCTTTTACCCTGCGGTACGGGATTTTTACGGTTCTCTTCATCATAGGGTCATGGCGTATCCGACCTGCCGGTGCCGGAGTATAAACGTTCAGGTTACCGCTCTTACCTTTGATTTGTCGAATAAGTAATTGAATCACTTTTCCACAGGTAGTCGTCGCGTCTGCGCTTATTTCGCTTTCTGTTTGCAATACAGGCCATAATGAAGTTTATAACCTACATACTGATGTAAGCGGCCTCCTGCCACTATTTATCAAAGTACACGAGAATGAAAATCCTCTCATATACTTTCCCGTTCAGAAGGCTCATTTACAACCAAATATCACTTTAAAATTCATAAAGTTCTTTCAGAAGTTTTCTTAATTTTATCAGCACTGCCTGTTTTCTTTTGTTCACTGCTTGCTGGGAGATATGGAGCAGTATCCCTACCTCCTGTTCTGTTTTTTCCTGATAAAACAGCAGGTTGATCAGCTCCTTCTCTTCTGGGTTTAAAAAGGACAGTGCCTTCCTGACAATCTCTACATCCAGAAGCTTCTCAACCTGAGCCTGCACGCTTACTTCCTGAATCACAAACTGCTGATTTGCCTCCAGCAGACGCTCATAGGAGTCCTCCCTACTTGGGAGAAAAGATACCGTTTTCTTACTAAATTTTTCTGCTTTTAGGTCATAGGTGAAATACTCCTCTTTTCGCTCAAAGTGTTTATAAACTTGGTAGACTTCTTCACTTACTGGGATTGCTTGTCCATTTATGTAAAGATGATAATCGTTTTTACCTTTACTCATATCCCTTACCTCCAAAATTTGAAAATGTATGGTTTTCAAATTTTGAGGAGGTGGTGAGCGGCAGTGTAAAAACAGTTCATCAATACCAATAAAAAAAGAAGCAGGAACTTTTCTATTTCCTGCTTCTTTAAATTACCCTCTTATCAATTCTAATTACTTGAATAATATGAAATAAAAATATTAACCATAGCAGTTAACTTAAACCTATAAATTTTTTTAGCGTCTCACTTGCTAAATCAGAAAAAATAGGCATTGTAAACTCTTTTATATGTTTAATAACTGTAGCTTTTGCATCTTTCGGACTATCTATCTTGTTTTGCAGTTCTTCTATTGCCCGATACAGATTACATCTCTCGTCTAGCTTATTCTTAATTTCACCCAGTTCTTTATATATATCATTTAATTCAGGCAACGAGGGTTGGTTGTAATATTCCTTTATTATAGATGAGTTATCTTTGAATTCATTATCATGTATTATAAATTTTGTACTCATGGTATCCTCACTTTACTTTAAACGTGCTTTTTCGACTACACTGGAATTATCATAAAATTTATTGTCTTTGATATCAAAAGTAATATTCATATTACGTTCTGAGCTTTCCAACAAAGACGTCAAAATATCCACTACATGGCTTAAGAAAAGCTTATCATTAAAAATTAATGTAAATGTCATTCCAGAATTTAAAACAAAATTCAATTTTTTTAAACTCTCTTGTTTTTTTCTTGTATTGTACCATAAGAAAAGCCATATTCCTGCAATTAACCAAAGTATCACTGAAAAGGCTATTATACTTTCTGAACAAATCACACCAACAAGAATTATTGCTAAAACCCATATTGGGAACGGAGTCTTATTTAGATCTGTTGTCGAAATCATGGCAATATTACTTATTTGTATAATGGTATTTTCCCAAGAAATTAAATTCCCCTTTATTTTTAAGTATTCTGTTTCAATTTCCTTTTTTTCTAATAATTCTTTAATTTTCATATTCTACTCCCCTTTTATAATAAATATCCTAAATCGCTACACTTTCTATATAAAATATTCAATTTAAATTATCCTTGTGGTTCATATGCAATGATATTTCCACTTTCCTCTGCTTCTTTTGCGATTCTTGCCGCCTCTTCTTCCATTTTACGGAGTTCTTCTTTAGTATATTCTTTTTTCAATCCATCATCTAATGATAAACAAATGTTTTATGTAGATAAATACTAACGATACATTTTCCATTTCTGCACAATGTTTTCTTCTCAAGATTACAATTCAAAACTGTAGATGAGATAGTATATAAGTAGTTCAAGAAAACTATCATAAAAAGTTCAAAGAAGTATACTCCTTAGAGTGTAATAAGATTAATCGATAAAAGTAATGTCTTTATCGATTAATCTTATTAGCGTTATAAATTTAAAATCAAGCAGACTCTACAAACAAAATTTCACAAAGCAATTGATATTATCTTTCTGTAGTATACTAGATTCAAAGGACACCCGGAAGAAATGATATACCACTAAAAGATAAAGGATAACGACCAGTCCGCATATTCCAAAAACAGACAGCCAATAGATCTGCTGTATCGGTGTTTCCTCCCAAATGCTAAACCCATAGTAAATACCAAAAAACAACAGCGTCTGAATACAGGCAATCAGAAAATCCTTGCCAATCCCGATAAAAACATATTTTTTCAGAAACTTCAGGCAGATTTCCCTGGTCGCACCCATATCAACCAGCAATTTTAAGCGGGACTTCTCCGACTTAAAATTGCGGATGGAGATGCTGACATTGAGCAGCAGCGCAATTACGATCAGGGTGCCTCCTCCCCAAACACTCATCAAATAGAGCTGACGGACTATATAAAAGTCACTTTCCAGTGAAGCAAATTCCCTGCCAAATACCGCCAACATCAGTCCTGCTCCAAAAAGAAAGCTGCACAATGCGTGGCGCGAAACCTCGGAATCGCTTTTCCTCAGAATCATCTTGCGAAAGATCCGGTCATACCCTCTGCTGCAATCCTGATAAGGTGTTACACCGGACACCTGCATCTTCCAATAAAAATACAGGTAGATCCAGTAACACAACAGGATCACTTCCAGCCCCCAGGAATTATAAACCAGTGCCACCGCTCCAAACAGCTGTGTGATCAGAAATGCAGCTGAAAAAAGAATCCGCTCTGACCACTTTGTTTTGAACAGTTTTGTTGAGACCAGTTTGGTTATCTGGAAGCGATTCTGTGAAAAGCGATATATATTACATACCAGCACAAGCAGATAAGTAATCATGATAATTACAAGAAGGGAAAGTGCATTTTCTGCTTCCCGCTCCCAGATAATTTTTACACTCTGATCAATGGACAGGGTGACAAGCAGATGCGACAGCAAAAACTGATTGAGCAGACTTCCTAATATCATGGAACAGACTCCGGCAGCCAGGAAAACAACCCCTGTGGACTCCGAATTTAACAGTGCAATCTGCGAAGATGAGCATCCCAAATCCCGAAACAACAGGGTATTTTTAGGCGGCTGCAGCAGCAAAGCCTGATATACCTCTGCAATCAGCAAAACAACCATCAAAAACAACAGAAATTTGGAGAATGAAAAATAAAATCCACTTAAAAATTCCAGAGAAGAACGAAATTGCAGCAGATAGTTTCCTCTTTGGAGGGAAGAAAATGCATTGCAGAGCGAAAAGATGATGGTACTGTGCAAAAACAAAACCAGATAATCCCATCTGTTCTTCTTCATATCCATTCGAATTAAATTGACCAGCATCCCCTCACCCCCTACAACTTCATTATGATCTGCTGATAAAAGCTTTCCCTGCCTGTATTCGAGGTCAGTTCGTCTGTAATTGTTCCATCCTGAATAAAGATCACTCGATTGCTGAAGCTTGCGACAAACGGATCGTGGGTGACCAGTACAACACTGATTCCCTCTTCCTGAATCATCTGCTGAAACAGCTGGACCAGATTTGTGGTTGTCCTTCTGTCCAGTGCTCCTGTCGGTTCATCTGCAAGGATGAAATCTGCCTGCTTGCACAGAGCACGAGCGCAGGCGCACCGCTGTCTTTCTCCACCGGAAAGTTTGATCGGATAATGGTCCAGAAATTGTTCTATCTGCAGCTTTTTACAGATAGCCGGAATCTTCTCCCTGACCTTTTTATAATTTCCCTTGATGGTGCTGGCAAGTTCGATATTTTCCCGCACACTCAGCTCATCCACCAGATTATAGTTTTGAAAGATAAAGCCGATGTGTTCCGCTCGAAACCTTGACGCCTGCTTAAAATCGCTGGTATCTACTTTATTGTTCTGAAAAAAGATTTCCCCTTCGTCCGGAATTTCCAATCCGCCCATAATGTTCAGCAGCGTGGTCTTTCCTGCGCCGGAAGGTCCCATAACCGCCAGAAATTCATGTTCCCTTACATCCAGAGAAACCGCATTCAACACTCTTTGCTTGTTGCTGCCAACATCAAATGTTTTGGAAATCCCTTTTAACGATAAAATCAAATTGCCCTGCACAGAATCACCCTGCCTTTCTTCTATGTTGAATGAATTATAAGAATAGCTGTTTTGCATATACAAAACAGCTATTCTTATGTTAACACTATATATTATTTTGTAGTCCCACTACAATCTCCTTTGCATGAAGATGCTGAACATGATCCCTTACACCCTGTACAACTACCACTACATGAACCTGTACAAGTAAAAGAACATGATCCTTTACATGGACACCATCTTAATTCTGGAGATTCAGAAGAAAAACTATGTTTAAAATAATTCTGCATTTTTATCCTCCTTAGTATTCTGCATTCTTCGCACAATCACCCTGACAAGTTCCACTACAATCCCCCATACAAGTAGTAGAACAAGCTCCCGAGCAGCTTCCACTGCAACTAAGAGTACATCCTCCTTTACATGGACACCACCCTGCTTCTACTTTTGAAATACGCATCCCATTTAATTTTTTTTCATAATTCATATTATTCCTCCTCTAAGTTTATATTTTAACTGACACAAAACATATCAGTTAATCGCTGAATTTGTTAATAATATTATTTTCACTATACGTGAAATAGCTTTTTATATATTACTTCATCCAATAATTTCGCATGTGTTCCAACTTTAATTATCTCACCTTCATTTACCAAAAAAATTTTTTTACTATTTTTTATTGTATTTAATTTATGAGTTATGTTTAAAACAATTCTATCTTCTGCTATTTTTCTTAGAATATCTACAACTTCTTTCTCTGCTTCTCCATCTAAATCAGAAGTTATTTCATCAAGTAATAAAATGGAAGCCCGTCTAACCATAACACGTACAAGACTTAGTTTTTGTTTTAAACCACTTGATAGCATATTTCCTCCTTCATCTAGAATAGTGTTATACCCATCTGGTAAATTATCTATGAAAGAAGATAGACCCACTTTATCACAAGCGTTAATAACTTCACTATCTTTTATTGTATTATCTCCTAATCTAATATTATCCAGAATTGAGGCATTAAAAATCATAGGTTCTTTAGGAATATACATGATATGTTTTCTCAAATATTGTAACGGAATACTTTTATAACTAAAACCATTAATCAATATTTCTCCTGCTTGAGGTTCGTATAACCTTAACAAGATTTTAAACAGTGTGGTTTTTCCACATCCATTTTTTCCACAAAATGAATAATACCCAGGTTCTGATATTTCTAATGATATATTTTTTATAACACGGTATTCACCATACGAAAAGCTAACATCACTAAATAATATTTTATTAAATAATATCTCTTCTTTTGATGTTTTTTCATTTTTAAAAAATTCTATTTTTTCATTAAATAAAGTGTCAATTCTTTCTAATGAAATATCCACCTTATCCTTTTGTAAATTTAAATTCTGTATATTAAAAATTGCTGAAAATAATTTAGATACGTAAATATTAAATGACACAAAAAAACCAATCGTAAAGCTTCCATTTATAATCATAATGCCTGCAATAAGCAATAGTAAATATGTAAAAGATATTTCAACTAATTCATTCCAAAATTGCATTTTTTGCTGAACATTAATATTTTCCTTTATTAAACCTAACTCTTTATTCAATTCATTTCCGTGTTTTGTTATTACTTTAGATTCAAGAACGAAACTTTTTATTCCGCAAATGTTATATAATATTTGATTAATAATTGAACAATAAGTATCGTTAAATTCCCTTCGTTTTCTATCTATGTTTTTTATCTTATTTCTAAAAAAGAAATAGATAATAACATAAAAAGGTAAAAACAGAAAAACTACTACAGATAATTTTATATTTATTGCCAATATCATATATAAAGATACTAATACATTAACTATAATCATTATTAAGTTTTTTATAAATTCTACTATAAAAGTTACGACAGTATCCCCATCATTATTAATTCTAGAAAACAATTCTCCGCGAGAGTATTTATCTTGTGAATCCATCGTCATAAACACAGCATGTTTAAAACAT